>Ga0308156_1000096_pt1 | contig 271315 bp, 223 predicted proteins | sample PhyAR2_FD_201041 | JGI IMG/M metagenome (GOLD analysis project Ga0308156, IMG submission 201041) | Phyllosphere microbial communities from UC Gill Tract Community Farm, Albany, California, United States - DLSL A.R2 | ecosystem: Host-associated > Plants > Phyllosphere > Unclassified | place...
CCAATCAAATTAGCGACGGGACCTAAACTGAAACCTCATGAGCGATAGTGTGAGATCAGACGAAAAATTATCTCAACACTCTAGGTAGTTTGGCAACCGAATAAATCACAGCGCACGCCAAAGGTTAAATCACGGCGATAACGCTTTGGCCGGGGTACGGAAAAGCTCGGTGCTTAATTCGCTACCCTTGTAAGCTAAATCAAGCGCAGCGTCAAACGCGGAAACCATTCATGTGATAAAAAATTTTACCATTTGGGTAAAAAAAGTATCGAATGGTTATTTCCTGAGTAATGATGAGGGCGTTTCAGTTTTTACCAGCTTAGGGGTGATAAAAATCACCAGCTCACGGCGTTTAGACGCATCTGTTGAGTCGCGGAAAAGTGCCCCAAGTAGGGGTATATCGCCTAACTTAGGCACTTGTGTTTTCCCATGCGTCGTCTGTCGTTGAAAGATTCCGCCTAAAATCACGGTATCCCCATCAGACAAAGTGACCTGCGTTTTTATTTCTTGTTTGTCGATAGCTAATGCCTCGCCATCGCCCTGCTTGATACTCCTACCAGGCATATTTTGCGTAATCTGCAGCGTTAGCGTGATTTTTCCATTGCGCATTACGCGAGGTGTAACCTCCATCCCTAACACGGCTTCCTTAAACTCTATCGAGGTAGAGCCACTGGCCCCGCTGGAAACCTCATAAGGAATTTCAGTCCCCTGCTTAATGCTGGCAGTTTGCAAATTCGTCGCCATCAAATGCGGGCTCGCAATAATCTCGACATTATCCTCCTGCTCAAGCGCTGAAAGCTCCAGTTCCAATAAACGGCCACCAATGCGAGCGATCTGAAATCCAGCATTAAATGAACGCCCTTCGGCAGGCAGTCCCATGTTGAATTGGTTCAGCCGAAAATTACTGGAGTCCGAATCTGAAGATGTTGTCTCATCGGAGCCAGCTGTCCCCCAACGCACACCAAGTTCATTCAGACTTTCGCGATTAATCGTCACAATGTGCGCAGTGAGCTGCACCTGAGACACCGGTTGATCAAGCTCATCTATCCATGCCTGAACCGCTCTGGTGTTCTCAGGAAGGTCTCGCACCAAAATCGTATTCGTCCTAGGATCTGCACTGACTGTTCCCTGAGCGCTTAATAATCCGCCCTTTTGCTGCGTCAGATTTTTTACCACTGCATCAACATCCGCTTGCTGTAACGCGATGGTCAGAGAAATTGGCCGCTGCGCATTTTCCTGCAACTGCTTGTTGTGAACCCGCTCCTGTCGTTTATCAACCACGGCCATTGTCTGCACAAAAAGAATATTGCCTGTCTGCTCTATCGAGAGTTCATGTAGCCGCGCTATTGCCTGCATGGCCCGCTTCCAAGGCACATCGACCAGTTTCAACGAGGTATTGCCTTTCACATCCTCACTAACAATCAGATTAAGGTGTTGATTATCAGCCAGAGCCTGTAATACGTTAACTAATGGAGCATCAGAGAAGGCGAGTGTAATCGGCGTATCATCTCGTATTTTTGTAGCCCATGAGGCAAAGGCCAACGCCCACAGCAGGCAGCCATAACAGCATCCATATTTTAATCTCTTCATTCCCTTGCTCCATCTGCAATACTCTCAACAGCACAACCAAACGGATAAACAGTCGGCCGCCTGATGGCTGAATATTCGGCATGACCTTCGCCTTTAACGTTTTCGTCTTTCACTCGCGGGGAAAATTTAGGCACAGACATTACGCTCTCGCCATTTGGCAAAAGTAACCACACAGTCCAGCAGCGACCATTCCCAATAACCCCAAGAACTCTGGCTGCATCTGACTCTGTTTTTATTGATTCTGGTATCCAAGAGTGAAATGGATCACGCTCTGCCTGTGTGATGGATACCGGCGCCATTTCCAATATCAGCAGCAACGAAAGTCCCCCGAGGCGAATTGTGTGGCTCCACTTCATGACAGTTCACCGACCAGTAGCTGGACTGAAATCATTTCTGGCTCAGAGTGAAGCTCTATCTGCATAATCGGTCTAGCACACTGTGCCAATCTATCGATTAACTGCATCAGCTGAGTGAAGTTAAGCGTGGCATTCATTTGCCATCGCCCACTATTCGGTTCCTGCGTATTTTTGTCCTTCTGCCAGTTAATTTGCTGGGCAAAGCGCTCGCCGACAGGCAAATCGGTACACTGAGTGGCTAATGGCTTTAACAGCAACGTATCAACAGAAATTTTTAGTAGCAGCGTTCTTTGGCTCAAAACATCTTTGACCATGCGTTCTTGATGCATCTCCGCCCCATTTTTGGCTGTCCAAGTCGACGACTCCATCCACTGAGCTAGCGCCGTTAAACCAAGCCTTCCACCAATAAGACAAATCAGACACGCGGCAAGTAAAACAAAATAAAAACGCCGGGGTGATAGCATGCACAGCCAACAGATAAGCGGCTCTAGAGCACCACTATTGATCTTCATGTGAACGTCCCTGTGTATTGTCGCTTTGCCACTTCCCTTGCAACAAAAAGCTCTGCTGGCCTTGCCCCGAGTCAGCCATTTTCAGCAGGTGTAAACCTGCAGCGCTGTCAACTTTGCTGAAACGCTCAATAAAAACGGCGATCGCCTCGGGGGTTAACGCCGTGCCTTCAAGTTCAAGCTGATCCGATTGCAACGACAGGCGTGTAAACCATATTTGCGCGGGTACATAGCGCTGCATATCCACCAAAAGGGCTAAGAGTTGTAACCCTGACTCACGCCCCTTCTCATATCGTTGATACTGGCTAAGTTGCGTCTTTGCCTGAGAACTCCACATGAGTAACTGAGTTTTCTGCTGCTGCAGTCGTTGAGTTCGTTGCTGGTAAATCGCAATATCCATTCGCCAATGGTGCATGTGTCGATAAGCGCTATAGCTGACATAACAGGCCACTAGCGCTAATAAAATCGCAGTTGCTATCGCGCACTGCGCGCACTTATGTAGCCGATTAGTGCGCAACGCCGCATACCACGGGCATAAGTTTATCTGCTCCATGATGTTCTCTCTGCGCATAGCGCCAAACCGATAGCCAAAGCAAACATTTCCGGCTGTGCCGGTAGTGGGGGCTGTAGGAAGGTCAATGCGCTAAATGGAGACCAGCCGCTAGATTGCACTGCGCCACAGCACAGCATCGAATGAGCTGGCACATCATATTGAGCAGCATGTGAAGTGACGCGCTCGGCCACGCTGGAATGCTCTTCTCCAACCTCTCGTGGGATGTAGCCGAAAGCGAGCGACTGAGAGAACGGCGCAGCCCAAGTCAGCACAGACTCTCCCACATGCAGCAAAAGTGCCGTGGGCGATTGTCGACTGAGTGCGGCAGAACGGCGCATCGCGCAGGGGGTGATATCAGCAATACTGGGCGCTAAACCGGCATTTGCTAACGGAGTCATCCAATCCTGCATATCTTGTTGGCGGACTGCGGTCATTAACCAATCTTTAGGAGAGGAAGGTTGACGGCTGTAATCACATGCAAACTCGGATCGCGGCAATAACAAACTCTTCTCCGCCGCCAAATCAAGTAGGTTTTGCTGCAGACTGGGAGGGACGTCGGCATCCGGCATCGAAATGCTTTGTTGCATAATAATTTCGGGGGAGAGTCCGATTCGGACCGAAGTATTCGAGGGAAGCTGACTTCGCAGCTCGGATAGCAGATGATTCAACCAATCAGACTGGCGTAATCGCCCACTTTCAACCACATTTATGGGTGATGAAAACTGCCACCAACGCTTGAGCTGCCAGCCTTTGCGGTGAAAAGTGATCGCCACGGCACAAAGTGTGCGAGGCTGAATGTCTATCCCTAACTGCCAAGTCCGTGCGAACATATGTAACGATCTCCGAATCGTCAATGAAAGAAAAGAACGTATCCTCCGTGCAGGCTTGCCTTTATACTACTGCGCGTTTGTTTATAAACTGCCCAATTGACAAGTGATGGGAAATTCTAGGTGAAGTTCGTAAAGTATTTAATCATTCTTGCAGTCTGTTGCATTTTGCTGGGAGCAGCCGCTGTATTTGGCCTATACAAATACGTTGAGCCACAGCTACCAGATGTCGCGACGCTAAAAGACGTCCGACTGCAAACTCCAATGCAAGTTTATAGCGCCGATGGATACCTCATCGCGCAATACGGCGAAAAACGTCGTGTTCCTCTGCCGCTTAAGCAAGTTCCGCCGCAGATGGTCAATGCCTTTATTGCGACTGAGGACAGCCGCTTCTTCGAACACCATGGTGTCGACCCGGTGGGGATTTTCCGCGCCGCTTCCGTGGCGTTATTCACCGGTCATGCCTCGCAGGGCGCGAGTACCATTACCCAACAGTTGGCTAGAAACTTCTTCCTAAGTCCAGAACGTACTTTGATGCGTAAAATCAAAGAGGCTTTCCTCGCGATCCGCATTGAACAATTACTGACCAAAGATGAAATTCTAGATTTATACCTCAATAAAATTTATTTGGGTTACCGCGCCTATGGCGTTGGTGCCGCTGCGCAGGTCTATTTTGGCAAAACTGTCGATCAGCTAACGTTGAGTGAAATTGCTATGATCGCCGGCTTACCCAAAGCCCCCTCGACGTTTAACCCGCTGTACTCTCATGACCGCGCGTTGGCTCGTCGTAACGTCGTTCTGAGCCGTATGTTGGATGAAAAATACATCACCCGTGCGGAATATGACCAAGCGCGTAACGAGCCGTTAGAAGCGCGTTACCACGGACCTGAAATCGACTTCTCTGCACCTTATCTTTCTGAGATGGTGCGCCAAGAGATGGTGAAACAGTACGGTGAAAATGCGTATACCGATGGTTACAAGGTTTACACCACGGTAACCAAGCGCTTGCAGTTAGCGGCACAAAGCGCGCTGCGCAACAACGTTATCGCTTACGACATGCGCCACGGCTACCGTGGTCCATCAAACGTGCTATGGAAGGTGGGACAACCAACTTGGTCTCGCGAGCAAATTATTAATTCGCTGAAAACGCTGCCAACATATGGGCCGCTGTTGCCAGCCGTCGTCACTGAATCCAATGCGGACGAAGCAACGGTTATGTTGGTAAATGGCACCAACGTGACACTGCCAATGGCAACAGTCCGTTGGGCTCGTCCGTTTAAGACCGACCGCATACAAGGCCCGACACCGCGACGTGTTAACGATGTGATTCAAGCTGGCCAGCAAATTTGGGTTCGCCAAGATGAAGATCAGAAATGGTGGCTAGCGCAGGTTCCGGATGTTAACTCGGCGCTGGTTTCGCTGAATCCACAAGACGGTGCGGTCAAAGCGCTGGTGGGTGGTTTTGACTTTAACCAAAGTAAATTTAACCGCGTTACTCAGGCTCTGCGTCAGGCTGGCTCGAACATTAAACCGTTCCTGTATACCGCAGCGATGGACAAAGGTTTAACGCTTGCGACTATCCTGAACGACCTGCCAATTTCACGTTGGGATGCCGGTGCTGGCACCGATTGGCGCCCCAAAAACTCACCACCGACCTATGCCGGTCCAATCCGCCTACGTCAGGGATTGGGTGAGTCTAAAAACGTGGTGATGGTACGTGCCATGCGTGCGATGGGAGTGGACTATGCAGCAGAGTACCTGCAACGTTTCGGATTCCCTGCGCAAAACATCGCGCATACCGAATCACTGGCATTAGGCTCGGCTTCGTTTACGCCAATGCAGTTGGTTCGTGGCTACGCCGCATTTGCCAACGGCGGTTATCTGATTGACCCTTATTTCATCACCAAAATCCTCGACGGTGAAGATAAGGTCATTTTTGAGGCCAAACCTAAAGTCGTTTGTGAAAGCTGTAACTTGCCGGTTATTTATGGACAGACACCAAAATCCGTTGCCCTGACAGATGACAACGTTGAAAACGTAGCTGTTTCTCAAAGTGGCAACGCTAACTCCACCGTTCCAATGCCACAGCTGGAGCAGGTAACCGCGGCACAAGCTAGCCAAGACTCAGATCAGCAATATGCACCACACATCATCAGCACACCGCTAGCGTTCCTGATGCACGATGCGCTAAACAGCAATATATGGGGTGAACCTGGTGGTGGCTGGATGGGCACCGGCTGGCGCGCTGGCCGCGACCTGAAACGTCACGATATCGGCGGTAAAACAGGTACCACTAACAGCTCGAAGGATGCGTGGTTCTCTGGTTACGGCCCTGACATCGTCACCAGTGTCTGGATCGGTTTCGATGATCATCGCCGTGATTTGGGTCGAACCACCGCGTCTGGCGCGATTAAAGATCAAATCTCCGGCGGAGAAGGCGGTGCCAAAAGCGCTCAGCCAGCATGGGATGACTTTATGAAAGCGGCGCTGGAAGGCGTTCCTGAGCAGAAAATGGCTCCGCCTCCGGGTATTGTCAGTGTCACTATCGACAAGTACACAGGTAAGCTTTCCAGCGGAGGCGCTGGCAGCAAGTCTGAATACTTCATCGATGGTACTCAGCCAACGGAATACTCGGTGCAAGAAGCAGGCACGACGGTGACAGACAGCGGCGGCGAAAGTCACGAGTTGTTCTAACCGGCATTCATCGCAGGTCAGGACAAAAACGAGAAAGGGGCCAATCGGCCCCTTTCTTTTTGATGCGATATCAATCGACTAATCGGCTTTAGATGTACGCGTAGCCAACAGTTCACGCACTAAAAATAGCGCGCTGACGTTACGAGCCTCGCGAAAATCAGGGTCTTCAAGCAGTTCCATCATGCGGGCTATCGGCCAGCGTACCACGGGCATCTGCTCCGGCTCATCACCTTCCAAACGTTCAGGGAACAGATTCTCCGCCAGCACGATATTCATTCGGCTAGAGAAGTAGGAAGGCGCCATGGTTAACTTATGCATAAAGGTAAAATGCTCAGCGCCAAACCCAGCCTCTTCCATTAGCTCTCGATTTGCCGCCTGAAAAACATCTTCGCCAGGATCGATCAATCCTTTAGGGAAACCGAGCTCATAGCTCTCAATGCCTACGGCATATTCTCGAATCAGCAACAGGTCATCACCCAAAATAGGAACAATCATCACGGCTTCACGCTCAGAAGGACGCATACGCTCATAGACTCGGCGTACGCCGTTGCTAAACTCTAAATCCACAGACTCCACATTAAACAAACGTGAGCGTGCGATAGTTTCCACGCTGAGAATTTTTGGCTTTTGTGGGAGTTTTTCCATGATGGCCCCGAATTAATGGTTTTTCCGCAATTAAGTATGATTCGGCAACGGCCAAAAGCACTGGCATAGGGCCAGACATGCGGTATATTTGAAATCCATATCTTACTTTATAGATACAGATCACAGTATTCATCTCATCTTGCATTGTGCGCAGATGACGTTGGATTCGCAACATTTGTTGAGGATATTTTGCAGCTTTGTTTCTGCCCGCATTGACTCACAAAATTCCGCTCAATACTTCTCTATTACTTGCCACACCTGAGAAAAATCGGATAATGCCGATATAATCAGCAGGTGTTGACTGCTAACCTTTTTATACGAATATGCGGCACACCAGTGCAAAACTGTAAATAAAATCACTTCATAACATATATTTATATTCGCTTTATGATTCATCCGTATAATGCCCTTTTTGGGCAAGGTAGAAAGGTGATGATTACCAAACGGGGTCGGCATGAGTGCACCAGTTATCGCATCAATTCTACTGAGCCTCTGCCTGCTGATTGCCGGATGTGTTTATTGGTTTAAGATGAAAAAATCTGCGTTACTAACTACATCTTTCCCATTTATTAAAACTAAACTACGTAAACTGCAAAAAGACGAACTTCAAGCCATTGAGCAATACATCAATAAGCTTGAATCCTCTTCAAGTTCCTCTCAAGCATCCTTGCCCGTAGCTCAACATCGCCTGATGCCTCAGGGGGATCGCGTCTATCCGCTTACCCATGCGATAACACGCTACGAGTTGACCACCGACGATCCCAACAAGCGCCGTTACTACCTCGATAATATCGAGGTACACCTCCCAGTTTTCTGGGAACAGTACATCGCCGACGATAACCAGCTTGAAGTCATTAAAACCCATAGTATTCCATTGGTTATCTCCATCAACGGTCACTCTTTAGTGGATGCGACTCAGGAGGACTTCCTCCCGCCGCCAGACAACACCAGCAGCGCATCCATCCGCCAAACCGAGAGTGAGAAAGTTGAACTGCAAGGCGTGCGTAAAGAGACGTTGCAAGAATACCAACTCAGCCAACAAGGCGGCATCCGCGAATCCGTCGTTATCGTGATCGCGTTGCTCATGCTCTATACCAGCCTCATCAGTCCCAACGCCGTCATGCCTTGGTTGTTAACCACCGCGACTGGACTGATTGCGTGGGGGATCTGGCGTTTATACAGTCGCCCTTCTGAACGAGATCTCAAAGAAGTTCACTGCATTCGAGGCATTCCCAAGCGCTGGGGACTGTTCGGAGAATCCAATATTGGGCAAATTAACAACGTCTCTTTAGGGACGTTGGATCTTATCTATCCAGCACATTGGCAGAACTATATTCAAAAAGATCTCGGGCAAAAAACCGATATCGAAATGTACCTTAACCGCCAAGTCGTCAGGCAAGGACGCTTTCTGTCACTGCACGACGAAGTGAAAAATTTTCCACTGCAACGCTGGGGGCGCAATATTGTCCTCATGAGCGGTGCATTGCTGACACTAGCGCTGCTGCTCTCTACCCAACCACTCAGTATTCCATTTAAGCTCAGTTCAGCTTGGCTACATGGTAATCACACCGTAGATGTCAATAACGTAAAGTCTCTCGCGGCACTACCGCTGCATGTAGGCGATAGCTTGAATATTCAGGGCACTGGCATGTGTCATGTTCCGGATTCTTATCAGGAAGGCACTCGCTATCCATTTATGCCTTTCGATTGCTCCGCCATATACTGGAGTAATGCGACGCCAATGGCGGCTCCAGCTTCAGATGTTATTGATAATGCAGCAGCATTACTGAGCACCGTTAATCGCCAACTCAACGCAAATAACGAAGAGCAGAAGGTCAACCCAGGGCTTGCCAATGCCATTCAAAAATCAGGCATGATCTTGTTAGATGACTTTGCTGATATCGTTTTGCGTACTGAAGATCTGTGTGCACAAGAGTCAGAATGTACTCGGCTAAAAAATTCATTGGTCAATCTTGGCAACAGCCGCTCTTGGAACGCACTGCTGAAGAAAGCCCAGAATGGTGGACTCGACGGTGTGAATGTTCTTCTACGTCCAGCCAGCGCTCAGTTGTTATCTAACATAGTGAATAGTGCGGTTTCATCGTTCTACTACCGAGAAACACATCAGGCAGCTCAGTCACTTAGCGCCACGCCACCGGGCGGTTTCTTGATTATTAGCGACGAAGGAAAACAGCTGGTCAATCATCCGCAACCGGCAATCTCACTCTATGATTACACTGCGATCGATCAGTGGCGCGAGCTTGAATCATTATCACAGCAGCTATTGTCAACGCCGTTCAAAGCTAGCGGTGTCATCACTGAAATCAGCACAGATGCTAACGGTACCCGACATATCATGCTCCACAGTGAGCCTGATGGACTCACGCTGTGGAGATATATCCTGACCTGCATACTGCTCCTTGCCGTGGCGCTTATCATCGTGGTCAACGCCATGATGTTTATGTTCAGGATACAAAAATCAATGAATCGCATCCCTGATATCCAGCGCTATTATGATCAATGTATCAACCACAGTATCATGCCGTTTGATACGCCCCCACGACGCTAATTTCATCGGCTGGCATGACAAGCCATCAGAGTAAAAATATAATTGATTAGCCAGCATTTGCTGGCTTTTTCGTCTATCTCCCAAGGAGCCCTTTTATGTCCCTCATCCCAAACCAACAGCCTGATTTTAATTGGCAGGAAATTGAAACCGTCCTGCTGGATATGGATGGGACATTATTGGATCTCGAATTTGACAGCTACTTCTGGCTCAATCTCGTGCCACAAACGCTCAGCGAACGCCGCGGCATTGAACTCGACGAAGCCAAAAAGCTGATCCGTAATGAATACAACGCCGTTCAGCACACGTTGAACTGGTACTGTTTTGATTATTGGAGCGAACGTCTTGATCTGGACATCTACCAGATGACAACCGAAGTTGGAGCCCGAGCACGCTTACGCCAAGATACTCAGCCATTTTTAGAGGCACTACGCGAGAGCGGAAGAAAAACTATTTTGCTCACCAATGCCCATCCACATGGGCTCGCCGTGAAGTTAGAACACACCGGACTCGACCAACATCTTGATTTATTATTTTCCACCCACACATTTGGTTATCCGAAGGAAGATCAGCGCTTGTGGCAGGCGATACAAAAACGTACCGGTTTTAATCCTGCAACAACGCTTTTCGTCGATGATGCCGAACCCATTCTGGATGCTGCGCAAAGCTATGGTATTCGCTACTGCCTCGGCGTGCGCAACCCGGACTCAAGCATGGCCGAAAAGCAATTCTCACGCCATCCGTCCATGAATGACTACCGCACATTACTGCCAGCCTTTCAGCTACGATAAACGCTATTCACAACGCTGAAAGCCCTGCGCCTTAGGTTATCGCCACAGAGGTAGGAGCCCGTATGAAAGGTAAGAACGAACAGGATGACAGTGCCATTCGTTTGGATAAATGGCTCTGGGCTGCGCGATTTTATAAAACCCGCGCCATCGCACGCGAAATGGTTGATGGCGGGAAGGTTCACTACAATGGACAGCGTGGTAAACCCAGTAAAATTGTGGAAATTGGCGCAGAAATCAAGCTACGCCAAGGAAATGACGATCGCACGATCGTAGTGACTGCGCTCACCGCCCAAAGGCGCGGTGCTGCAGATGCCCAACAGCTCTATGAAGAGACTGCGGCCAGTATCGAAAATCGAGAAAAAGTCGCACTCGCACGCAAAATGAATGCGCTGACCATGCCGCATCCCGATCGTCGACCAGATAAGAAAGAACGACGTACGTTGCTGAAGTTTAAAAACGATCAGGCTTCAAGCGAATAAATTAAACACGGCAAACAAGCCTAATTAATTGGAGCGGCGACAGCGGCTTCAAGTCAGTAAGGGTAAAGCCCTAAGAGAGAAAACCATGTCTAATCACGACCAATTACATCGCTATCTGTTTGAAAATATGGCCGTTCGCGGCGAACTGGTTACGGCCAGCCACACTTTCCAGCAGATGCTCGAAAACCACAGCTATCCGGCACCGGTGCAAACGCTGCTGGGTGAGCTATTGGTTGCCACCAGCCTGTTAACTGCCACGCTGAAATTTGATGGCGATATCACCGTTCAGATCCAAGGTGATGGCCCTCTAAAAATGGCGGTGATCAACGGCAACAACCAGCAAGAAATGCGCGGTGTTGCACGATTACAGGGTGATATCGCTGAAGGCAGCAGCATGCGCGAAATGCTAGGCAACGGTGTGATGGTGATTACTATTACCCCTAACGAAGGTGAACGCTATCAAGGCGTTGTTGGCCTAGAAGGCGAAACGCTGGCCGAATGCCTCGAGGCTTACTTTATGCAATCCGAGCAGCTACCAACCCGACTGTTCATTCGCACTGGTGAGCATAATGGAACCGCATGCGCGGCAGGTATGTTGCTGCAAATAATGCCAGCTCAACCCAATAACGTGGAAGATTTGTCGCATCTGGCGCAGTTAACCGCAACGGTGAAATCCGAAGAGTTGTTCGGCTTACCCGCTAACGAAGTGTTATATCGTCTGTACCATCAGGAAGAAGTGACTCTGTATGAACCACAAGATGTAACCTTCCGCTGCACCTGTTCGCGTGAGCGTAGCGCTAGCGCCCTGTTGACGGTTCCGGTTGAAGAACTGAATCATATGCTAGAGGAAGATGGCAACATCGATATGCATTGTGAATACTGCGGTAATCATTATGTTTTTGATAAAATTGATATTGAATCGCTGTTTGCCGGTGGACAGAGCCATAATGAAGATTGCGTTCACTAAGCGCTGATTTCTCCCCAAAAAAGACGAAGCCCGCAATATCCCCGATAGATTTGAAGATGACGGGAATGCGGGCTTTTTCATTGATCCTGCTCAGCATATATAGATTATCTGGAGGTAAATTCCGTGTTGTTCATCTCATAACTGAATGAAAGGCGGATGAAAATTGGTTTTTTTGATGATTCTCTCGGTTAAACGAACTTCAATCTCTGACACTAGAAGCAGCTAAAAATCTAATCTTACAAGGAAAGGAGTAGTGTCATGCATAAGAAAGGCTTAACCCCACAGGATTTAGCAGAATATGGAATCACTGACGCAGCTGAAATCATTTACAACCCAAGTTATGACCTGCTCTTCCAAGAAGAAACTGCCCCAGATCTAAAAGGCTATGAGCGTGGCACTGTGACCAATCTAGGCGCAGTCGCGGTAGATACCGGAATCTTTACCGGTCGTTCCCCTAAAGATAAGTACATTGTGCGTGATGACGTCACACGCGATACCGTTTGGTGGTCAGATCAAGGAAAAGGTAAAAACGACAACCATCCGCTTTCCGTTGAAGTCTGGCAGCATTTGAAGTCATTGGTAACCAAAGAGCTTTCAGGTAAACGCCTGTTTATCGTTGACGCATTCTGTGGCGCCAACAGCGATACTCGTCTGAGTGTTCGCTTTATTACCGAAGTCGCTTGGCAGGCGCATTTTGTTAAGAATATGTTTATCCGTCCAACTGACGAAGAACTTGCCAACTTTAAGCCCGACTTCATCGTGATGAACGGTGCTAAATGCACTAACCCACAGTGGAAAGAACAAGGCCTGAACTCTGAAAACTTTGTGGCCTTCAATTTGACCGAGCGTATCCAACTGATTGGTGGTACTTGGTACGGTGGGGAAATGAAGAAAGGTATGTTCTCGATCATGAACTACCTGCTACCGCTGAAAAACATCGCGTCTATGCACTGCTCTGCCAACGTTGGCGAAAAAGGCGACGTGGCTATTTTCTTCGGTCTTTCCGGTACCGGTAAAACAACGCTTTCTACCGATCCGAAGCGCCAGCTTATCGGTGATGACGAACATGGCTGGGATGACGACGGCGTATTCAACTTTGAAGGTGGCTGCTATGCAAAAACCATTAAGCTATCAGAAGAGGCTGAGCCCGATATCTATCACGCGATAACTCGTGATGCGTTATTGGAAAACGTAGTGGTACTAGAAGATGGTTCGGTTGATTTTAACGACGGGTCTAAAACGGAAAACACCCGTGTTTCTTACCCGATCTACCACATCCATAACATTGTTAAGCCAGTGTCGAAAGCCGGTCATGCTAAGAAAGTGATTTTCTTGACCGCGGACGCCTTTGGCGTATTACCACCGGTTTCTCGTTTAACCGCCGATCAAACCCAGTATCATTTCCTGTCTGGCTTTACCGCCAAGTTAGCAGGCACCGAGCGTGGAGTCACTGAGCCAACGCCAACCTTCTCTGCATGTTTTGGCGCAGCGTTCCTGTCGCTGCACCCAACTAAATATGCGGAAGTTCTGGTTAAGCGCATGCAGGCCGCCGGGGCTCAGGCCTATCTGGTCAATACCGGCTGGAATGGAACGGGTAAACGTATTTCTATCAAAGACACCCGTGCGATTATTGATGCCATCCTGAGCGGTGAAATCGATAATGCGGAAACGTTTACACTGCCAATCTTTAATCTGGCAGTACCAACGGCGCTGCCAGGTGTGAACCCAGATATTCTGGATCCACGCGACACCTACGCCAGCAAAGAACAGTGGCAGGAAAAAGCCGAAGACCTGGCCCAACGCTTTGTCACCAACTTTGATAAATACACCGACACCCCTGCAGGTGCGGCACTGGTGAAAGTAGGACCAAAGGTTTGATTTAATACGATAAAAAAGCAAAGGAGCCGTAAGGCTCCTTTTTTACTTAAGAATCCAAGTAAGACCCTATTCAGTGATGAGGCTCTTTATCTTTCTTCTTATGGCTATTTTTGACGCTGTGAGAGGGCGCTGGCGTAAGCTCAGGTGTCAACAGCAAAGCACGAATACGAAGCCCGCCGCGTTCACTGGTACCAATATCCAGACTGCCGGAATGACCATCAATAATTCGCTGCAAAATTGCCAAGCCCAATCCGGTGCCGCTGGTTGTACGAGCACTTTCGCCACGCACAAACGGTTGGAATAAATGTGCCAGCTGTTCAGGCGCAATCCCAGGGCCGTCGTCCTCCACTTGGAACCACGCTTTTTTGCCCTCAGTGCCGCTGCTGACCTTAATCCAACCATTACCGTAACGCGTAGCGTTAACCACCATGTTCACCACAGCACGTTTGATCGACAGGGGATGAGCATCCACCAACAGCTCACCCTCGGCAAAATCAGTATCAATCACACGCTCATAGCCACTTTCAGCTGCGACAACTTCGGCTAAGATACCGTTTAGGTCGCAAACTTCAGTCTGCATCTCTTGTCCGGTGCGCAGATAATCAATGAACTGCTCAATGATGGCGTTGCACTCTTCAGTATCTTTATTGATCGATTCGGCCAGATAACCATCTTCGCTGCTCATCATCTCCGTAGCTAAACGGATACGCGTGAGCGGCGTACGTAAGTCATGACTCACACCGGCCATAAGCAGCGTTCGATCATCAGCGAGCTGCTTAACCCCGGCTGCCATCTGGTTAAATGCACGCGTTACTGAGCGAACCTCTGACGCCCCATATTCTCGTAGCGGTGGCGGTATATGCCCCTTCCCTACCTGAATAGCGGCGTGTTCCAGTTCAACTAAGGGTCGGTTCTGGATACGAATAAATAACCATGCACCGCCTATCGCCAACAGCATAATGGCCAGCGTATATCTAAATAGCGGAGAAAAATCGCCCTGATGGATTTCTGTTAACGGGACTCGAACCCAAATATCAGGCGACAACCACGTTTTCAGCCACACCACGGGGGTATTTTTACTGATTTCAACACGCACATCAGTTGGGCCACCCAGCTGTTGAGCCATCTGCTGGCTGAGGAACTGATAGTGTTGCGCCCAGCGCAAACCACTCTCCTCCGCCGCAGAATTGGTGTAGAGCGAAATGCCCAACTCACGGTAAATCTCACGACGAAAAGCTGGAGGAACCTCCAGCTGTGTGCCATCTTCCAACTGCAGCTTGTCCGTCATCAACATCCGGACTTCGTAGGCCAACACTTTATTGAACTGCTGTAGGCTTGGCAGAATCGCAAAATTCAGCACCACCAAATACGTTGTCACCAAACTGACAAACAGTAAGGTGACAATCAGCAATAACGTGCGGGCAAACGAGCTACGCGGAGAGAAGCGCAGTCTCCTCATGCTTTACTGCCGTCCGGAACAAAGACGTAGCCGAGACCCCAAACGGTCTGGATGTAACGAGGATGAGCCGGGTCTTCTTCAACCATGCGGCGCAGGCGAGAAATCTGCACATCGATGGAACGTTCCATCGCACTGTATTCACGCCCACGAGCCAAATTCATCAATTTATCGCGAGACAGTGGCTCACGCGGATGGCTAACTAAGGCTTTAAGCACGGCAAACTCACCGCTGGTTAACGGCATAGGTTCGTCTTCACGGAACATTTCGCGCGTGCCAAGATTCAGTTTGAACTTACCAAAGGAGATAACCGCATCTTCCTGTGAAGGTGCGCCCGGTAATTCGTTAGCCTGACGACGTAATACGGCGCGGATACGAGCCAACAGTTCGCGTGGGTTAAACGGTTTAGGAATATAGTCATCAGCACCGATTTCCAAACCAACGATGCGATCGACCTCTTCGCCTTTCGCCGTCACCATAATAATTGGCATAGGGTTGCTTTGGCTGCGCAAACGGCGGCAGATGGAGAGACCATCTTCACCTGGCAGCATTAAATCCAGCACCATCAGGTGGAAAGATTCACGGGTTAGCAAGCGATCCATTTGCTCGGCGTTGGCGACGCTGCGTACCTGAAAACCTTGTTCGGTCAGATAGCGCTCTAACAACGCACGCAGGCGCATGTCATCATCAACAACTAATATTTTGTAGTTCTCTTGCATGGTGTTCTCCCAAAGGCGCCAAAGGCTGGATGCCCGACACGCTGAGCCGTTATAAAAATAAAGGGATCTTTTAAAGACACCTATTGTTCAGAAACTGCGGCAATTGAGACAGCAGATAATGGTTTATATTCTAGCCTAAATTGTTACAAAGGTTATTTATCTTATGCTTACGGACAGTTATTGCACTTTTTATAGCAGAAATGCGATCAAATCGGCATCGTAAGACGACTCGTCTAGGCTCGAATTGTATTCTTGCGGATCCTAAGTTAACGTTCCACCCCCGCACATGGGGAAAATCCTGCAAGTTACAGAGTAGAAGTCAGAATGGCGATAGCGAGGAAGACGAAGGTGACAAGCGGGCATTAATGAGTCTCCCGATTTTTATTTTATGTGTTTTACAGGGCAGCAAAGAATGAAAACGCAACTGATTACACGCGGCGGCTACGAAAAGCTCAAACAGGAACTGGACTATCTCTGGCGAGAAGAACGACCGGAAGTCACGAAAAAAGTGACGTGGGCGGCGAGTCTAGGCGACCGTAGCGAAAACGCGGACTATCAATATAACAAAAAGCGCCTGCGCGAAATTGACCGTCGAGTTCGCTATCTGACCAAATGTCTTGAACAGTTGCGGATCGTAGACTATTCACCACAGCAAGATGGCAAAATCTTCTTCGGCGCATGGGTTGAAGTAGAAAACGATGAGGGCACCATCAAACGCTTTCGTATCGTCGGCTATGATGAAATTTTCGGCCAAAAAGACTATATCTCTATCGATTCACCGATGGCGCGAGCCTTACTCAAAAAAGAGGTTGGCGACGCCGTAACCGTCATGACTCCCGCCGGTGAAGCGGTGTGGTACGTAAATGAAATTGAGTATCCGAAGGCATAATTCGGCATTATCTGAGCGCTTCGCGGCCCTCTGAACTGGCATGTTTGTGCATCAAAAAGTATATACTTGCCCATGATTTTTAAACTTACGGACATACTGATTCTATGAATGATTCATTGAGCCGCATTATTGCTAGCGAACTGCAAGCACGGCCAGAGCAGGTTGACTCAGCAATTCGCCTCTTGGACGAAGGTAACACAGTCCCTTTTATCGCTCGCTACCGTAAAGAAGTCACTGGTGGTCTAGACGATACCCAGTTACGTCAGTTAGAAACTCGTTTGGTTTATCTGCGCGAACTGGAAGAACGCCGAGCCACGATCCTGAAGTCTATCGACGACCAAGGTAAGCTCACCGAACAACTTGCTGGTGCCATTAACGGCACAATGAGCAAAACTGAACTAGAAGATTTATACCTCCCCTATAAGCCTAAACGTCGTACTCGTGGACAGATCGCCATTGAAGCCGGTCTGGAACCTTTAGCCGATTCGCTTTGGCAAGACCCACAGCAAGAGCCTGATACTCTGGCGGCAAACTTCGTCGATGCCGACAAAGGCGTTGCCGATACCAAAGCCGCTCTGGATGGGGCTCGCTATATTTTGATGGAACGTTTCTCCGAAGACGCCGCTCTGTTGGCCAAAGTGCGTAACTATCTATGGAAAAACGCCCATCTCGTTTCCAAAGTCGTGGAAGGAAAAGAGGAAGAAGGCGCGAAATTCCGTGACTATTTCAATCATCACGAGCCTATTGTTAACGTTCCTTCTCATCGCGCGCTAGCCATGTTCCGTGGCCGTAACGAAGGCGTACTGCAACTTTCACTGAATGCCGATCCTCAGTTTGATGAAACACCGCGTGAAAGCTACTGTGAACAAATCATCATCGACCATTTAGGTTTGCGTCTGAACAATGCACCGGCTGATGCGTGGCGCAAAGCCGTAGTGAACTGGACATGGCGTATCAAGGTGTTATTGCATCTGGAAACCGAGCTGATGGGCACGCTGCGCGAACGCGCAGAAGACGAAGCTATCAACGTATTCGCCCGTAACATGCATGATCTGCTGATGGCAGCCCCTGCAGGGATGCGCGCAACGATGGGACTCGATCCTGGGCTGCGTACCGGCGTTAAAGTTGCCGTGGTGGATGGTACTGGCAAACTGGTTGCCACAGATACCATTTATCCACATACCGGGCAGGCCGCTAAAGCCGCTGCGGTGGTTGCAGCGCTGTGTATCAAACACAACGTTGAGCTGGTTGCGATTGGCAACGGTACCGCATCTCGCGAAACTGAACGTTTCTATTTAGACGTACAACGTCAGTTCCCTGAAGTTAAGGGACAGAAAGTCATCGTCAGCGAAGCGGGCGCATCGGTTTACTCGGCGTCAGAATTAGCGGCTCAAGAGTTTCCCGATCTGGATGTATCCATTCGTGGAGCGGTATCTATCGCCCGTCGTCTGCAAGATCCCTTGGCTGAGCTAGTCAAAATCGATCCAAAATCAATCGGTGTTGGTCAGTATCAGCATGATGTCAGCCAAACTCAGTTGGCTCGCAAATTGGATGCGGTTGTCGAAGACTGCGTAAACGCCGTCGGCGTAGACCTGAATACAGCCTCAGTGCCATTGCTAGCGCGAGTTGCGGGTCTAACCCGTTTAATGGCGCAAAATATCGTTGGCTGGCGCGATGAGAATGGCCGCTTCAGCAACCGTGAACAACTGCTTAAAGTTAGCCGTTTAGGCCCTAAAGCGTTTGAACAATGTGCCGGCTTCCTGCGTATCAATCACGGCGATAACCCGCTTGATGCATCCACCGTTCATCCTGAAGCTTATCCCGTTGTGGAGCGTATTCTGGCAGCAACGCGTCAGAGCCTGCAGGAGCTAATGGGTAACCCAACCGAACTGCGTAACCTGAAGGCCAGCGAATTTACCGATGAGCGCTTCGGTGTGCCAACCGTGACCGATATCATCAAAGAGCTGGAAAAGCCGGGCCGAGATCCTCGCCCTGAATTCAAAACGGCAACCTTTGCCGACGGCGTTGAAACCATGAACGATCTCCAGCCGGGGATGATTTTGGAAGGCTCCGTAACCAACGTGACCAATTTTGGTGCATTCGTTGATATCGGTGTTCACCAAGATGGTTTGGTTCACATCTCGTCCTTGGCCGATAAGTTTGTTGATGATCCACATAAAGTGGTTAAAGCAGGCGATATCGTGAAGGTTAAAGTCATGGAAGTCGACATGCAGCGCAAGCGTATCGCTTTAACCATGCGTCTGGACGAACAACCGGGTGAAGGGGGGTCACGTCGTGGTAGCGCAGAACGCACCACAGAGCGTCAGCGTCCAGCCAACGGCAATGCGCGTCCCGCACGCAATGATAAGAAACAGGATAGCGGCAATAACAGCGCCATGGGTGATGCATTGGCCGCTGCCTTAGGAAAGCTGAAGCGCTAAGGGAATCCTCAAATCACCTTCCCTCTCCTCGATTTTCTAAGAGGGAAGGTGAGATTCATCACATTTTACAAATCTAAATGAGTATTTATTGCAATTACATCAGTGATTCTCACATGCGTTACTCATCCAATTTGATAACAAATAGTTAAAAACAGTTTCTTTATTGCGTCATTTTTAACATTATTAATGTTTAGAAACTCAGTTTTATTAACCTATTAATTTTCCAACTTTACTGACAAACAGCCACCTTTCATTCTAATTTGTTTCCTTCTCCCTACAAACCTCATGAGTTTTATCAAATATATTGAACATGTAACCGCCATATCATTTAATGTCATGAAGATAAGCCGCGAAAAACATACAAATTATTAACTCTTGTAACCAATGATTCTCATTTGCGATAGCTGAAAAATAGTGCTAAAACGGCACAATAAGGATTGAATTACAGCTAATCCGCCGAGGACGTTGACGACAGATTTCACAGCCCTTGGCGACTTTTTTCCTGTGATTTTAATAATGATTCTCAATATTATTATATTACGCATTCTCCAATGCCATCTTGCATCACTCTTCTAGAATGCGCGGCGCTATCGCCAAGGATAAAAATAATCCGGTTCTCCCGTCTGATATAAAACCTCAGACCCGAGTATTTCTCCGTAGCAAATTACCGAATGTAAGAAGGTTTTTATGCATCAGCTTATTCCGGGCCACCAATATAAAATCATTGGCTTTTCGCCTTTAATTAGCCCTGCCTACCGTCAGAAATTACTTTCTCTGGGTTTTTTGCCAGGCTCGCCATTCAGCGTGGTTCGCATTGCGCCACTTGGCGACCCAATTGAAGTGAAATCGCGCCGTGTAAGCCTCGTTCTGCGTAAAAAAGATCTTGAATTATTGACGATTGAATCGATGCCGCTGGACGATAAAACTAAAACCAGCGTCATGACGCCTCAGATTACGGCTAACGGCGCATAGATACGCGACTCGCTTTGCTACTGACCAATTATCAGCGGCGATCATTTATGGGATGGCGATAAGACCGACGGTCTGCTCGTCTGCTGCACACTCTCCTTATAAAATGTTGGATTATGAAACAACTCACCATCGGGTTAATCGGTAACCCCAACTCAGGTAAAACCACGCTATTCAACCAGCTGACAGGTTCCCGTCAGCGCGTTGGTAACTGGGCTGGCGTTACGGTAGAACGTAAAGAAGGTCATTTCACGACTCAGGAACATCAAGTCAAACTGGTAGATCTACCGGGTACTTATTCGCTGACAACGATTTCAGAACAGACATCGTTGGATGAGCAGATCGCTTGTCACTATATCCTGAGCGGGGACGCTGATTTAATCATCAACGTTGTTGATGCCTCTAACCTTGAGCGCAATCTGTATCTAACGCTGCAACTTCTCGAGTTGGGTATCCCCTGCATCATCGCACTGAATATGCTGGATATCGCTCACAGTCAGCAGATTGAAATTGATATTGAAGCCCTTTCTCGTCGCCTTGGTTGCCCGGTAATCCCTCTCGTCTCTACCCGTGCCAGTGGCATTGTTGAGCTTAAAAAAGCCATCGATTTGCCGCCGACATGCGCGGTTGAAGCGCTAGTCGAATATCCCCCTCTGCTGCTGGGACAGGTGGATCGTTTGTCTCAAGCGATGCCTGACACTTTAGCCGTACAGCAACGTCGTTGGCTGGCACTACAGTTGCTGGAAGGAGATATTTATAGCTCAACGCGCGCCAGCAATGCATTGAAAATTCTGCCTGAAGTGCAGGAAACGCTGAAGCGCACGCTAAACGAAGATCCTGCATTGATCATTGCGGATTCGCGCTATCAAAGTATTACGGATATTTGCGATTCCGTGAGTAATACCACCACGGCGCTGCCTAATATCCTGACGGAAAAACTAGACCGCATTATTCTCAATCGCTGGCTGGGCATACCGATTTTCCTGCTGGTGATGTACATCATGTTTGTTTTGGCGATCAACATTGGTGGCGCGCTGCAGCCGCTGTTCGACGTTGGTTCTTCAACCATCTTTGTCCAAGGTCTACAGTGGCTTGGGTATACACTGCACTTCCCTGAATGGCTGACCATTTTCCTTGCTCAAGGCGTTGGTGGCGGTATTAACACCGTACTGCCTCTCGTACCGCAAATCGGCATGATGTATCTGTTCCTCTCCTTCCTTGAGGACTCCGGTTATATGGCACGCGCCGCTTTCGTGGTTGACCGCATGATGCAGGCATTGGGCTTACCAGGTAAATCATTCGTTCCGTTGATCGTCGGTTTTGGCTGTAACGTGCCTTCCGTTATGGGAGCTCGTACGCTAGATGCACCACGTGAACGCCTGATCACCGTGCTAATGGCACCATTTATGTCCTGCGGTGCGCGTTTGGCGATCTTTGCTGTGTTTTCTGCAGCATTCTTCGGACAAGGTGGCGCACTAGTAGTGTTCTCGCTGTATATGCTTGGTATTGTCATGGCGATTCTGACAGGGCTGATGCTTAAGCACACTATCATGCGCGGTGAAGCATCTCCGTTTGTGATGGAACTACCGGTCTATCACGTCCCTCATTTGAAAAGCCTGCTTTTGCAAACTTGGCAGCGTCTGAAAGGCTTCGTACTGCGCGCGGGTAAAGTTATCATCATCGTCAGTATCTTTATCGGTGCGCTGAACAGTTTCTCCTTCAGTGGAAAAGCCGTAGACAGCATCAACGATTCTGCGCTGGCCTCTGTCAGTAAAGTAATGACGCCCTTGCTACAACCTATCGGCGTTCACAGCGATAACTGGCAGGCTACCGTCGGTTTGGTGACTGGTGCTATGGCGAAAGAAGTGGTTGTTGGTACCTTGAACACCTTGTACACCGCCGAGCAAATTCATGAAGAAGAGTTCGATCCAGCAGCCTATAGCTTGATTGGTGGCTTAGAAGAAGCCGTGGGTGAAACATGGCAAAGCCTGAAAGACACCTTTAGCCTGAGCGTATTCGCCAACCCAATCGAAGCCAGCAAAGGTGACGGCGAGATGGAATCGGGTTCAATGGGCGTCATGGGCAGCAAATTTGGCAGCGCGAGTGCCGCTTATGCCTACTTGATCTTCGTTTTGCTCTACGTACCTTGTGTATCAGTGATGGGCGCTATTGCTCGTGAAAGCAGCCGAGGCTGGATGACATTCTCCATTCTGTGGGGCTTGAACGTCGCATATTCACTAGCAACCGTATTCTATCAGGTGGCTAATTTCACCAGCCACCCGCAGTACAGCTCCATAGCCATTGCTCTTGTCGTGATATTCAATGCGTTAGTATTGGTCGCCCTACGCCGTTCACGCGACCGAGTGAGCGTGCGTTTAGTTAACGACCCAGCCAGTTGCTGCTGTAATACCAGTAAGGGCAGCTGTCATTAAGGCTAATGACACACGGTGAGTATTAAGAGGAAGACAGAATGGCAAGCCTGCTAAAAGTACGCGATACGGTTGCCCTACACGGCCGCATCGAGCTCAATCAGCTCTGCCGCGAAGTCAACGGCTCGCCAGCCATGGTGCTGGCGATGCTAGAACGCTTAGAGCAAATGGGCTGTGTAGAAAAAGTTGAGGACATCGATAATGGCTGCGTAAGTGGCAGCTGCAAAGGATGCCCTGAGACGAGTAAGAACTGTGAGACGGTGGTATACAAGACGAAGGGAGTCCACTGATGACTGCCTGCGGTATGGTTTTCGGTGTAAGGTTTCGCACGCCCAGAACGCTACGATCTACATGAACACTGTGCGGGCGTCCGAGCAAGGCGACTCAAGATAGAGCCGTCACGACAGGGATGTCGTGACGGAGTTTGGGGCGGCCTGGATGGCCGATACCAAACCGGAGCGAAAATGGCGTCTAGGATAAAACCCTCTTACGCCCCTCTCACCCACGTCTCCACCACCTCACAAAACTCCGCTGGGTGTGACACAAACGGCGCATGAGCTGATTTTTGAATCACCACGGACTCGCTCTTAGGGCAAGACTCATCCAGCAGCGCAGCGACCTTGCGAGGTACTAATCCATCCAGATAACCGTAAATACGTAGCAGCGGCATAGATAAGCCTGCAATCTGCTCACGTAAATCTTCAGTACGGAGAATATCCAACCCCCCGTTGAGTACCTCAACTGATGGCATTTGCTGTGTTAACACCACGTCTTTCAAAATACGGGCATCCTGCCGTGCACTTTCCGTACCCAAAGTCTGTAATGCTAAAAAACGTTCTACGGTGCGTTTAAAATCTTCACTTAGTTGATGTTGAAAACCGCTTAACACCTCATTTTTAATCCCAGGCCATCCTTCTCGAGCGGTAAAGCACGGAGAGGAAGAAACAGTAATCAGCGCGGAAACTCGCTCTGGGTAACGCAGCGCAATATCACTTGCGACTAACCCCCCCATCGACCATCCCAACCAAATGGCTTTCTCTGGCGCTTGCCGGATCACAAGGTCACTCATCTGTGCCAACGTTAGCGCACCAAATCCCTGACTGCGACCATAGCCCGGCAGATCCACCAAATGCACACGAAATTGCGCACTCAATCGCGGCAAAATGCAACGCCACACCTCGGCATTCAGCCCCCATCCGTGCAACAACACAAGATCGCGGTCGCCTTCGCCACAAGTATGCCAATAGAGCTCATTCATCAGTTATTGTCCGTCTGTTAGGTCTGCATTCTCAGGAGGAGAAAATGTTCATTATCAGTGCCCGCTGCTGGATCTGTCAGCTTCCGCTCAGAGTCCCCATACAAGGAATCTGCAGTTTCTGTACCTCGGCTAGCTTAAACACACTCTCGGTTTGCCCACGCTGTGGACTACCCAATGGCGACCCGAAGCGGGTCTGCGGTCGGTGTATACAAAAGCCTCCGTATTGGCAGCAGCTCATTTTTGTCAGTGATTACCAGCCGCCACTGAGTCAATTGATACATCGTCTAAAATACCAAGGAAAATGGCAAATAGGATCGGCGCTAGCGCGACTCATGCTATTGAGCTATCTCGACGCTCGCCGAACGCGGCTCCTGCCAACTCCCGATCTCGTTACGATTATACCGCTGCATCGGCAACGCCAATGGCGAAGGGGTTTCAATCAAAGTGACAGACTCGCGAAGCCGCTCGCCCGATGGTTACAATGTCCGTATTCTCCCGAACTGCTAAAGCGTACACGCAATACCCGCCCTCAACAAAGCCTCTCCGCAGTGAGACGTCGTCGCAATTTACGCAATGCATTTACCTGCCAGCAAAATCCTTCAGGTAAACATATTTTATTAGTCGATGATGTATTCACCACCGGCAGCACTATCGGAGAAGTTAGCCGCCTGTTAATCGCCCAAGGCGCCAAATCCATACAAGTTGTATGCCTTTGTCGAACCTTGTGAGCACTTTACAATCGGCGTATTATAACCAACCAGATGAGTCAACTATTGAGCAAATGCCATGATCCGTATTACCGAAGCTGCCCAAGAGCACTTTGCCAAGCTGCTGGCAAACCAAGAAGCAGGCACCCAGATCCGTGTTTTCGTGATTAATCCAGGCACGCCAACCGCAGAGTGCGGCGTTTCCTATTGCCCACCGGATGCGGTAGAAGCGAACGATACCAAACTCGATTTCGAGAAACTATCAGCCTATGTTGACGATGTAAGTGCACCCTATCTGGAAGATGCAGAGATCGATTTTGTTACCGATCAGCTAGGTTCTCAGCTAACGCTGAAAGCGCCTAACGCCAAAATGCGTAAAGTAGACGACGATGCTCCGCTGATCGAACGCGTGGAGTACGTGCTGCAATCGCAGATTAACCCACAGCTGGCGGGTCATGGTGGTAAGGTAACGCTGATGGAAATCACCGAAGATGGCATTGCCATTCTGCAGTTCGGCGGCGGCTGTAACGGCTGTTCAATGGTGGACTACACCTTGAAAGAAGGCATCGAGAAAGAGCTGCTGCAGAAATTCCCTGAGCTGAAAGGCGTACGCGATCTGACTGAACACGAACGCGGCGAGCACTCTTACTACTGATTTTCTGATACTACTGATTTTCTCAACTCCGCCCAGCCCCTGAAGTTAGCGCGGCTGGGAGGGGTAATTTATTACTGCGTTAGACCAAAATCACTTCCACACCTTGGGCTTTCAGTTGTTCAATGACTTTCTCGTCAGCAGCTTTGCCCGTTATCACGATATCAATCTGCTCGGCACGGCTGAATAGCATGCCTGCCCGCTGTCCAACTTTGCTACTATCCACCAGCACCACCAATTTCCCGACATAGTTGAGCATCTTCTGCTCAGCCATCGCCGTCAGCATATCGGTCTTATATAGCCCTTCAGCGGTGAGCCCCTTGCCACTTGTGAACATCCAGTGCCCCGCATATAACGAAGACTCACCTTCCTGCGGTGCCAATGTAATAGCTTGGCTACGATTATATTGGCCCCCCATAATCACCACGCTGTCATGTTCCTGTTCAATCAGGAAATTGGCCAACGGCAAATAGTTAGTAATCACCTGCGCATCCTTACCACAAATTTCACGCCCCAGCGTGAAAGCCGTCGAACCACAGTTGATGACGATGCTTTCCCCTGGCTTTACCAGCTGTGACGCTGCACGCGCGATGCGAACTTTCTCTTCATGATTCTGCGCTTGATGAATATTCATCGGGGTCCAAGCCACACGATTTTGGCTTACCGCTTCAGCACCGTTACGTACTTTCTTCAGCTTACCGCTTTCGCCCAGTTTGTTAATGTCACGACGCGCCGTCGCAGGAGAAACTTGAAGGCGATCAATTACCTGCTCAACGGTAACAAATCCAGTTTGTTGCAGCATTTCCAGCAAGAGCTGATGCCTTTGCGATTCAGTCATGATTAATTCCAGCGCATAGATGATTATTTGGTGATTATATTTGAAGATAGTAAAAAAAACACGTTTTAAAGCAGTGGTTACAAAACGTAAAAGCCGAGTATAAAACTCGGCTTCAAAGGCAGTATTAGACTGATTATTATAAGAATGATTTGAACGGTAAATCAGGTTCAATAGTGAAACAATCATCAAAGCCGCGTGGATAATGATATTCGAAATTATCCTTATCCAACGGATAGGTAAATTTGCCGCCAACCTGCCAAATAAATGGCTTGAATCCATATTTCAGACGATCTTTTTTCATTTCCCACAGTACGCGAATCTCTTGAGGATCGGCTTGGAAGTTTGACCAAATATCGTGATGGAACGGAATCACAACCTGCGTTTTTAGCGATTCCGCCATGCGTAAAATATCCGAGCTGGTCATCTTGTCGGTAATTCCACGTGGATTCTCACCATATGAGCCCAACGCCACATCAATTTTATGCTCGTTGCCATGCTTCGCGTAGTAGTTGGAATAGTGCGAGTCACCGCTGTGATACAGATTACCGCCTGAGGTTTTAAATAAATAGTTCACCGCGCGCTTATCCATACCGTCCGGTAATACACCCGCGGCTTTTTCATTGGCAGGCAGCGTAATCAGCGCCGTGCGGTCAAAAGCATCCAGAGCGAGGATCTCCACATCCTTGATTTTCACTACGTCGCCGGGTTTCATCACGATGCAGCGCTCACGCGGCACGCCCCAGCCAACCCACAGATCTACGCAGGTCTGCGGGCCGATAAACGGAACGCTGCTATCGCAGTTTTGCATCACCGCAGCGGCGACATTAACGTCAATGTGGTCATTGTGGTCGTGGGTAGAAAGCACCGCATCAATCTGGCGGATGGCAAATGGGTCTAGCACAAACGGCGTGGTGCGTAGGTTCGGCTGCAATTTTTTCACCCCAGCCATGCGCTGCATCTGATGACCATCCTTCATCAGTGGGTTACCGTGGCTCTGTTTCCCTGTACCACACCAGAAATCGACGCAGATATTGGCACCCCCTTCAGATTTCAGCCAAATGCCCGTACAGCCGAGCCACCACATGGCAAAAGTACCCGGCGCAACTTTCTCCTGCTCAATCTCTTCGTTTAGCCAAGAGCCCCATTCTGGAAAAGTACTTAGGATCCAAGACTCTCGGCTGATGCTTTCAATCTTACTCATGGTGTGCCCCTCATCGTATTCAGGTCTGCGGCTGGGAGAGTGACGCTCCTCACCTTGGCTGTTTAAATCAAAATAAATCACAAAAAGAATAAATATGATTTGTTATGAGAAATCTACCATGATTAAAGTCAGACGCAAAACCTAATTTTCTATGATGACACTCACAAAAACATCATTAAAAAAGACGCTTACGCGTGTTGCCGCACAACAAGAACAACATAACCAATTGTTTTAAATAAATAAAAAAATAAATCGAAATAAGTTAAGATAAAGCTTAATAACCACACAGTTCAAGTTGAGATACACCTCACAAATAATCAAATAAAATCTTTAAATGATTCTTTGTGATTGTTAGAGTGATTTTGTACAACACAGAACCTGTCTGTGAATAACAAAGAGAAACACGACAGGAATAAAAGCCAAAAGCCGAGCGGAGTGCTTTATGGAAACCCTCTACAACATCTTCACCATATTCTTTAATCAGGTCATGACAAATGCCCCGCTGCTGCTGGGTATCGTGACATGCTTGGGATATTTGCTATTACGCAAGAGCGCAACTGTCATTATCAAAGGCACCATCAAAACTATTATTGGTTTTATGCTACTTCAGGCGGGTTCAGGCATTCTGACCAGCACCTTCAAGCCAGTTGTTGCCAAGCTGTCAGAGGTTTATGGTATTAATGGTGCAATATCAGATACTTATGCAGCAATGATGGCTACCGTCGAACGCATGGGGGATGCTTATAGCTGGGTGGGATATGCCGTGCTGCTAGCGCTGGCGCTCAACATTCTCTACGTGCTGTTTCGTCGTATTACCGGTATCCGCACCATCATGCTAACCGGCCACATCATGTTTCAGCAGGCCGGTCTTATCGCGGTCTTCTTCTACATTTTTGGCTACCCGATGTGGACAACGATTGTCTGTACCGCGATTCTCGTCTCGCTATATTGGGGCATCACCTCCAATATGATGTTTAAGCCAACTCAAGACGTCACCGACGGCTGCGGTTTCTCCATTGGTCACCAGCAGCAATTCGCAGCGTGGATTGCCTGTAAGGTCGCACCTTATCTCGGCAAAAAAGAAGAGAGCGTTGAAGACCTCAAGCTGCCGGGCTGGTTAAACATTTTCCATGACAACATCGTTTCTACCGCCATTGTCATGACCGTATTCTTCGGCGCCATCCTCTGCTCCTTCGGCATCGACACCGTGCAACAGATGGCAGGGAAAACACACTGGACAATCTATATCCTGCAAACCGGCTTCCAATTTGCCGTCGCTATTTTCATCATTATTCAGGGCGTACGCATGTTCGTGGCGGAACTCTCTGAAGCTTTCAACGGTATTTCTCAACGTCTGATCCCCGGTGCTGTTCTGGCTATCGACTGCGCAGCTATCTATAGCTTTGCACCTAACGCCGTCGTATGGGGCTTCATGTGGGGAACTATCGGACAGCTGATTGCGGTAGGCATTTTGGTTGGTATTGGCTCTTCCATCATGATTATTCCCGGCTTTATTCCTATGTTCTTCTCCAATGCCACCATTGGCGTGTTTGCCAATCACTACGGCGGCTGGCGCGCAGCACTCAAGGTTTGTCTCATCATGGGAATGATTGAGATCTTTGGCTGCGTTTGGGCGGTCAAATTGACCGGGCTGAGCGCATGGATGGGAATGGCTGACTGGTCGATTCTGGCACCGCCAATCATGCAAGGCTTGACCTTTGGTCTGTGGTTTATGGGCGTCATTATTGCCATCGCACTGATTTACATGTTCTTCGCTGGCCGCTCGCTGCGCGCTGAAGAGGATGCAGAAAAAGCAGCACTCAATAGATCTTCTGCAAATTAATTAACTGGAGCACAAATCATGACAGTACGAATCCTAGCGGTATGCGGTTGTGGGCAAGGCAGTTCCATGATTATGAAAATGAAAGTCGACCAGTTTCTGACACAGCAAAACATCGATCACAGCGTCAATAGCTGCGCCGTTGGTGAATATAAATCAGAACTAAGCGGCGCAGATATCATCATTGCCTCGACCCACGTCGCCGATGAAATCACTGTGACCGGCAATAAATACGTCGTAGGCGTACGCAACATGCTTTCTGCCGCAGACTTTGGTCCTAAGCTGATGGACGTGATTAAAGAGCACTTTCCTAAAGACATTAAGTAACAGGAGCAGGTATGAAACTGCGTGATTCTCTGGCTCAAAACCACTCTATCCGTTTGCAGGCTGAAGCCAGCACTTGGCAAGAAGCGGTCAAGATTGGCGTTGACCTCTTGGTTCAAGCCGACGTTGTCGAGCCTCGTTACTATCAGGCCATTCTTGATGGCGTTGAGCGATTTGGTCCTTACTTCGTTCTGTGTCCCGGTTTAGCGATGCCGCACGGCAGGCCGGAAGAAGGGGTGAAGAAAACCGGTTTTTCTCTGGTGACTCTCAAAACGCCACTCTCGTTTAACCATGAAGATAACGATCCGGTTGATATTCTGATCACCATGGCGGCCGTTGATGCCCATACGCATCAGGAAGTAGGGATCATGCAGATCGTTAACCTATTTGAAGATGAAGCAAATTTTGATCGCCTACGTGCGTGCCGCACCGAACAGGATGTTCTAGATCTGATCGATCAGGCCAACGCCGTACAGGCTTAACACTCACCAGACCTACCCGACCTCCCCTTTATGGGGAGGAAATACACAGCATCATTCTGCTCCACCCTAATAAGGGCGGCTGGGTAGGCTCATGTCAAAAACTTACTTTTGGAGTACACAAATGTCTCACTCATTACCGATGCTGCAGGTGGCACTTGATAATCAAACCCTAGATGACGCCTACAAAACCACTCGCTTAATCGCCGAAGAGGTCGACATTATCGAAGTTGGCACTATTTTGTGCGTTGGTGAAGGCGTACGCGCGGTGCGCGATCTTAAAGCGCTCTATCCGCACAAAATCGTGCTGGCTGACGCCAAGATCGCCGATGCAGGGAAAATCCTCTCGCGCATGTGTTTTGAAGCCAATGCCGATTGGGTCACCGTCATTTGCTGCGCAGATATCAATACTGCCAAGGGCGCCTTAGATACTGCCAAAGAATTTAATGGCGACGTGCAAATCGAGCTGACCGGTTACTGGACTTGGGAACAGGCTGCAGAATGGCGCAGTGCCGGTATTCAACAGGTCGTTTATCACCGCAGTCGTGATGCTCAGGCCGCTGGCGTGGCATGGAGCGACGCCGATATCGCATCAATTCGCCGCTTAGCCGATATGGGTTTCAAAGTGACCGTCACCGGTGGGCTCGCGTTAGAGGATTTACCTTTGTTCAAAGGGATTCCAATCCACGTATTTATCGCAGGCCGCAGCATTCGCGATGCCGCTAGCCCAGTAGAAGCAGCGCGCCAATTCAAACGTTCTATCGCCCAACTGTGGGGCTAAGGTAAATATCATGCTCCAGAAAGCCGTCCCTCTCGGAATATACGAAAAAGCACTGCCTGCGGGTGAAGACTGGCTGCCGCGTTTGCAGCTGGCCGCAGAACTCGGATTCGATTTCGTTGAAATGTCGCTCGATGAAAGCGATGTGCGTTTGGCGCGGCTTGACTGGAGTCGTGAACAGCGTTTGGCATTGGTCAATGCCATTGCCCAAACCGGCGTGCGCGTACCCTCGATGTGCCTAAGCGCGCACCGCCGTTTCCCTCTAGGCTCAGAAGACGATGCTGTTCGCGATCAGGGCTTAGAGATCATGCGCAAAGCCATTTGTTTGGCACAAGACGTCGGCATCCGCGTGATTCAGTTGGCTGGCTATGATGTCTATTATCAAACGGCCAATAACGCTACCCGCGAACGCTTCCGCGACGGCCTGAAGCAGTCGGTAGAAATGGCAAGCCGTGCTCAGGTAACGCTGGCGATGGAAATTATGGATTACCCGCTGATGAACTCAATCAGCAAGGCTCTCGGCTATGCCCACTATCTCAATAATCCATGGTTCCAACTCTATCCTGACATCGGCAATCTTTCCGCATGGGATAACGACGTGCAGATGGAATTGCAGGCTGGCAGCGGCCACATCGTCGCCGTTCATGTCAAAGACACTCAGCCCGGTAAGTTTAAAAATGTACCGTTTGGTACTGGTGTCGTGGACTTTGAACGATGTTTCGCCACGCTCAAAGAGAGCGGCTACTCCGGCCCTTATCTGATTGAAATGTGGAGCGAAACCGCAGCCAACCCGATTATGGAAGTGAAAGCCGCCCGCGACTGGGTTAAGCAACGCATGGCTAATGCAGGGTTAGCAGTAGAGGAGGTCGCATAATGCAGTCACTTAAGCAGCAAGTTTTTGATGCCAACATGGCGCTGCCACACTATGGTCTTGTCACATTCACATGGGGCAACGTGAGTGCCATCGACCGCGAACGGGGAATCGTCATTATCAAACCCAGCGGAGTGCCTTACGACACCATGAAAGCTGATGATATGGTGGTGGTCGATTTACAGGGCAATATCGTGGAAGGCAATTATCGCCCCTCATCCGACACACCTACTCATCTGGAACTTTATCGCCGTTATCCTCATCTCGGCGGCATTGTGCACACCCATTCGACTCATGCCACCGCGTGGGCGCAGGCAGGGTTATCCATTCCCGCTTTAGGTACCACACATGCTGACTATTTCTTCGGTGACATTCCCTGTACCCGTGCGCTGACCATTGACGAAATAGCAGGAGACTATGAGCTCAATACCGGCAAAGTAATCGTAGAAACACTGGGGGATACAAATCCTATGCATACCCCCGGAATAGTGGTTTATCAGCATGGACCATTCGCATGGGGTAAAGATGCTTTAGATGCTGTGCATAACGCCGTAGTGATGGAAGAGGTTGCCAAGATGGCATGGATCGCCTGCGATATTAATCCGCGTTTACGGCCGATTGACCATTATTTAATGAATAAACACTTCAGCCGCAAACACGGCCCAAATGCTTACTATGGGCAACAATAAGCTAACTGATATCTAAGGAGGGCTACCATGTCTGTGAAAGACTTGTTTGTACAAACCGATCCTGCTCGCCGCCGATATGGCGTAGCGACTTTAGTGGGCTTTGCTGCGGGGATTATGTCTGCTTTCGTCAAGTGGGGCGCGGAAGTGCCATTGCCGCCACGTACCATTAGCGATGGTCGTGCCGAGTTTAATCCACCATATCTGTTTTTACGCGATTATCTCGGTATTGATCCCACCAGCACCGTCTATACCTTTTCCGAACACATCATTAATCCGGTGATGGTGACACATATTCTCTTCTCGCTCGTGTTCGCAATAGGTTACTGCATCGTCGCCGAACGCTTCCCAAAAGTGAAAATGTGGCAAGGCGTGATGGCAGGGATTCTTTGTACTATCGCTGTACATGGGATCAGTTTCCCTCTACTTGGGCTAACGCCGCCGCTGTCACAGTTACCTGCCGATGAATACCTCTCAGAAATCTTTGGTCATATCGTCTGGTTCTGGGCCATAGAGCTAATCCGCCGCGATCTACGTAATAGAATCACGCATGAGCCTGATGCGGAAGTCCCGCTAGATGCTCCTTATCGGTAAAGCACGGTAATACTTCGTTCGCCAGTTAGCCAGCCGCGTTCAAAACCCCACTCGCGCTGGCGAACGAAATTTATCTCACCGTTACTTATCCAGATACATCTTGCGCAAATAATGTGGCACAGCATCATCCACGTTGCTGCCAATCACTTCCAAATTTGGCAGTGCGTCTTTCAGACGCTGATGAGAATCGCGCATGATGCAACCTTTCCCAGCCATGGATAGCATCTCCATATCATTCATGCCATCACCGAAGGCGATGCAGTCTTTCAACGTATAGCCTAGTAGCTTGGCCACATATTCCAGCGCGTGACCTTTGGATACACCGCCCGCCATCACTTCCAAACAGGTTGGCAATGAGAAACTGACATTTACACGATCGCCCCAGCGCGCATTTATGGCCTCTTCCAACGGCAGCAGTTTTTCATGCGTCTCGCTGGTGAAATAGACTTTGCAGATCCCATCAGTTGGCAGCAGAGCAGGTTCAAAAACCTGATAGTGGAATACGGACTCTTGGAAGAACTCCCTTTGCTCTGGGCTTTCACGGTTCATAAACCAATCGTCATTACGATAGACGTTGGTCAGAATCTCGGGGTCATCGTGCACGATAGTATAGAGATCACGAGCGATATCTTCGTCAACGTTATGGCTAAAGATTAACTCACCGGCGGTGTTATGAACGCGTGCGCCATTAGACGTAATCATAAAAGCGCTGATACCTAAGCTATCGCGAACCTGTGCAATATCAATATGATGGCGACCAGTTGCAAAGACAAAATTCACACCTAGCTGGGTCAGCTGTTGCAGAGTTTCGCGCGCAAAGGGAGTCAATGTATGAGCAGGAGACAGCAGGGTGCCGTCCATATCAGAAGCAACAATGTGGTACATAAAGTGTGTTCTAACCTCAGCTGGGGTTGGCGGCAGTTTCTGCCTGTGAATCAGTATGTAACGCGTAAAAATCCAAAATGGCATTTAACGCTTCAGAGCGCTGTGCGTCCCGCTCAAACAGGATCTCATGGCGTGCGCCTTGAATGATGTGGGGAACACCGCCGTAAGGTGGATTTCCCGCTTTCGAGAGTGCCTGACAAAAAGCAAAATGTGATGCATTTGTGACGACCCTATCGCCACCGGCTTGTAACAGCAGCAGCGGCGTAACAATATTCTTCGCCAGTGCGATAGCCCGCTCTCCTGCCTGAATGCTTTCGCGCACCCAGTGGTAAGTTGGCCCACCGACCTGTAGTTCAGGGTAATCGGCGTAATAACGTAAAAAACGGCGGTAGCGTACACGACTATGAGTTAACTCATTGACGATAAAAGGCAGTGGACGCCAGTGGCCGGTACCGAGCGCATAATTATCGCGCATAGTAGGATAACGTTCGGCCCAGTCAGTAATGCGTTTGGCTAGCCACAGCGGCATAGGCAACTTAATGCCGGTCATAGGCGAGCATAGCGCTGCGGCATCAACACCCTGCGGCTTACGCGCCAGAAAGAGCGCCATGATTGCGCCCCCCATCGAATGCGCTAGTGCAAAGCGTTGCTGATAGGGCTTAGACAGAATCTCCTGCTGCCAGAGGATTTCGAGGTCATCGACGTAATCATCAAAACGAACTACGTGACCGCGGTGATGATCTTCTAGCATTCGACCCGACTTCCCCTGACCGCGATGATCGACAATCACCACGTCGTAGCCGCTATGAAACAGATCGTAGGCTAATTCAGGGTATTTCATGTAGCTTTCGATGCGTCCCGGAGAAATCAGTATCACGCGGGTGTGCTGTTCGGACGTAAAACGGACAAAGCGAATCGAGACATCATCCACGCCCATGAATACATCTTCCTGACGCTGCTGCCAGAAATCAATCAATGGGCCGGTGGTAAATGCTGCAAATTCGTTCTCGCGCTGCAACCAGCTTTGGGTCAGAGCAGACATATGAGTCGTTATCGTCCTTTAGTCATTTTGTGAACAATCGCACAAGAAATAGCTGATTTGTATTGTGGCACAAAAGCCTTCATTCAGGGAGTGATTACCCTATCGTTGCCATAACTCGCGCCAAAACAGCGATTATTAGTTACGCACATGAATACATTCACTCATATCTAATAAATTCACTTGCGCATCGTCACACATTTTGTAAGTTTGGTTAATGGGGCAAGCCCCACCGCACAGACAGGCGGCTTCAATGTTTTATTCAACTTCTTATTAATATAAAAACCTCCAAGGTAGGACAGCATATGAAAAACGTTGGTTTTATCGGTTGGCGCGGAATGGTCGGCTCCGTTCTCATGCAGCGCATGATTGAAGAGCGCGACTTCGACGCCATTCGCCCGGTTTTCTTCTCCACATCCCAGCATGGTCAACCCGCGCCTACCTTTACCGGCCAGCAGGGTACCTTGCAAGATGCCTATGATATCGATGCGCTGACAGCATTAGATATTATCATCACCTGCCAGGGCGGCGATTATACCAACGATATTTACCCTAAGCTGCGCGCCAGCGGCTGGCAGGGCTACTGGATCGATGCCGCTTCATCGCTGCGCATGAACGAAGATTCAGTGATTATCCTCGATCCCGTGAACCACGACGTGATTCACGATGCATTAGACAGAGGGATTAAAACTTTCGCCGGTGGTAACTGCACCGTTAGCCTGATGCTGATGTCACTCGGCGGGCTATTTGCCAATGATTTGGTGGATTGGGTTTCCGTTGCCACCTACCAAGCTGCCTCCGGTGGCGGCGCTCGGCACATGCGTGAATTACTGACGCAAATGGGCATGCTGCATAACAGCGTAGCTAAAGAGTTGCAAAATCCTGCATCGGCCATTTTAGATATCGAGCGTAAGGTAACGGAACTTGGCCGCAGTGGTACTCTGCCAACGGATAATTTTGGCGTACCATTAGCCGGTAGCCTGATCCCATGGATCGATAAAGCTCTGGATAACGGGCAAAGCAAAGAAGAGTGGAAAGGCCAAGCCGAAACCAACAAGATTTTGGCAACCAAAGAGATCATTCCAGTTGATGGCTTATGCGTTCGCGTAGGCGCACTGCGCTGTCATAGCCAAGCCTTTACCATCAAACTGAAGAAAGATGTGGAAATTCCCGAGATCGAACAGATTCTGGCTAGCCACAATGACTGGGTAAAAGTCGTGCCTAATGACCGCGAACTGAGCATGCGTGAATTAACGCCTGCTGCCGTCACCGGCACACTGTCAACGCCGGTTGGCCGTCTGCGCAAACTCAATATGGGACCACAGTATCTGTCAGCATTCACCGTTGGTGACCAGTTGCTATGGGGTGCAGCGGAACCTCTGCGTCGCATGCTGAAGTTTGTGCTGTAAGTTTTTATGCCCCCCTTCCAAGGGGGGCGTCGTTAATCGATAGATGTCCTATCACACCTCTGCTACCGATTTCGGTACGCGTACCACTATGCGGGTAAATTTATCCGCTTCGGTCTCAACGCTTACCCCAAATCGTTCGCCATAACGGGCTTTAATCCTACGATCGACCAGATTCATCCCCAGCCCATCGCCGCGTGGTTTCGACTGATAGAGACCGGCGTTATCTTCGATGCTTATCAAGATATCTTCCCCATCACACCAGCTGTGTAGGCGAACTTCTCCAACACCAAACAGCTGTGAGGTACCATGCTTAATCGCATTCTCAACAATAGGTTGCAGCGAAAATGCAGGCAAACGCTCATTCAACAAAGACTCATCAATATCAAAATCAATCATCAAATGATCGGCAAAACGCGCCTTTTCGATTTCTAGATAGGCTTTCACATGTTCGATTTCATCGCCTAGCGTCACTTCATCACTGCTGCGCTTAAGGTTTTTGCGGAAAAAGGTTGAGAGTGAAAGAACCAGTTTACGCGCATGATTAGGATCTCGGCGGATCACTGCCGATAAAGTGTTAAGCGCATTAAATAGGAAATGTGGGTTCACCTGCGCATGCAGAAGCTTGATTTCCGACTGCACCAGCAACTGCTTTTGCTGTTCATATTTACCCGCCAAAATCTGTGCTGACAGCAGGTGGGCAATGCCTTCCCCTAACGTGCGGTTAATGCTGGAAAACAGCTTATTCTTTGGCTCATACAGCTTGATACTGCCCACGACACGGTTATCTTCGCCGCGCAGGGGGATCACCAGCGTTGACCCCAGTTTGCAATTCGGCGTAATGGAGCACTGATAGGCGACTTCATTACCGTCTGCGTAAACCACCTGATCGAGCTCAATAGCACGATGCGTATGGTGAGAGGTGATAGGCGCACCGACTAAATGGTGATCGTCACCGATGCCAATAAATGCCAGTAGTTTTTCTCGGTCAGTGATCGCAACTGCCCCAACACCGAGCTCTTCATAGAGCACGCGCGCAACTTTCATACTGTTTTTTGGATTGAATCCCTGCCGCATTACCCCCTCAGCTCGCGCTGCAATTTGTAGCGCTTTGGAGGAAAATGCCGACGTATATTTTTCGAAGATCGCCCGCCGATCGAGCAAGATCTGCATAAACATCGCAGCGCCAACGGTATTGGTGATCATCATAGGTAAAGCGATGTTCTCCACCAGCTCTTCGGCCTCCCAGAAAGGGCGCGCCACGATCAGGATGATCAGCATCTGCAAACATTCAGCCAAAAATGTTATCGCTGCGATCACCAGAGGCTGGAATAGCAGATCCAGTCGGTTATTTTTCAGCATATAGCGATGCAATAATCCACCAACCAAACCTTCAACGACAGTTGAAATCATGCAGGCCATCGCCGTCATACCGCCCATCGAATAACGATGTAAACCTCCGGTGAGCCCCACCAGAAAACCAACCGATGGCCCCCCCAGCACGCCACCTAGCACCGCACCAATGGCACGCGTATTCGCGATAGAATCGTCTATATGCAAGCCGAAATAGGTACCCATGATGCAAAACATCGAGAACGTGAGATAACACACCAGCTTGTGCGGCAGTCGAATCGTAACCTGCATCAGCGGGATAAATAGAGGAGTTTTACTCAGCAAATAGGCAATAACCAGATAGACGCACATCTGCTGGAGAAGGGAGAGGATTAAATCGATCTGGCTGACACCCATGGAAAATATCCTTCATTCACATGGCAGGTTGTATAAGGAAATGATTGTAACCTTACTCCTGAACATCATGTAGAGGGTTTATCTGCGCTTATCCTACCTCAAGCGACATTTTCGTTGGTTGTACTCACGCTTCTTTCCACTTTATCAAAGTTATAGTGTAGATATCGTGTTTTACGGAGAGATAGATATAAAATTTAGGCAAAAAAAAAGCCAGCACCCGAGCTGGCTAAAAAAACACTGGAAGCAATGTGAGCAATGTCGTGCCTTCTCGAAAGGACATCTTAGATAGCACTACCTGAATATGAGCTATCCCGGTACTGTATCTCGAAGACTGTCTTCCCTAGAACGCATGGCAATGATAATCATTATCAATATCACTTGTAAAGTGTTTTTTTATTGATTAATAACCCTACTAAAATAAATTTTATCCTTTATATTTAATAGGTTATTAGGTAAGCCATTGACAGGAAAAACAAATGATCGAGATTATAATTAGAGCCGCGACACCGCTAGACGTAGAAGAATTGCACAAATTACATACGCATCCACAGGTCTACGCACAAACGTTGCAGTTGCCATATGCCACAACAGAGATTTGGGAAAAACGACTGGTTCACACCCCCGTCGGCCACTATCATCTCGTCGCCGTGTGTGAAGACCGAATAGTTGGATGCATTAGTCTGGAAGCTTACCAACGCCCTCGAATGCGCCATAGCGGCACCTTCGGAATGAGCGTTCACTATGATTTTCAGGGGCAAGGCGTGGGCCGTAAACTCATGACGGCAATGGTAGAGTTGGCCGATAAATGGCTCGATTTAAAACGCATTGAGCTTACGGTATATACCGATAATGCGGGAGCCATCGCATTGTATAAAAAATTTGGCTTTGAAATTGAAGGAACCAGTCGCGGCTATGCTTATCGCGACGGGCAGTATGTTGATGTTTTTCATATGGCACGCTTACGTACGCTCACCCACTAACACCGCTTTATGGCTAACCAAATAACGGCAGAAATTGGCGTGATTCGTTAGCCCAAGCTTACGCATAGCGCTGCGCTTATGCCCACTGATGGTTTTTTCACTCACCTTTAATCTGCGTGCAATCTCTCCGATACTTTGGCCCTGCTGCAGACAACTCATCACTCTCTCTTCGCTGCGAGTAATCTGTACACTATCCTGCCCCATACTCTTCTCTAGAAAACGTCTTATTGCGTCACTACGCACAACAGCGCCCGAGAAGAGGTGATGCATAATCGCCTCACGTAGTACAGAAAGCGGCTCTTGTTTCGACAAAAGAGTATAAGTTTTATAGGACATAACCCTAGATAAAACATAAGGATCTTCTGAACGAGTCAATACGATCACCGGCAGATTAGGAAATGACACTTTCAATAATTGAAGTGTATCCAACGCACCCGATAACCCATATTCAAAAGGAACTATCTCAATGATTAAGGCATCAAAAGGTTTTAGCCTTTGCTCACTGATAAACTGAGAACATAAGTCGAATAGTTGACATTTTACCTTGATACCTTTTAGACAACTGTATATTCCCATCGCATCAACATATGAAGTTTCAACCAATGCAACTCTTAACATTTTATTCCCAAGAAAAATTAAATGAGGAAAAAACGGATTTCAAATTATTCTATAAATTTGCAATTCCATGTATAAATTCTTATAGAAAATAAATAGCAGGACTCTCAAGAAAACTATATCACTCTAATTTGTTATAAATACATGAACATTTCTGGTATGTTTTGTTTCTATTTAATCACAAATCAATAGAATTATTATCTAACATACTGATAATTATTAGTGATATAAACCAAATAATTGCCATTATACAAGCTCAATAAATCGATTTATTGTCATTTGCAGATCAATATAATTATAGGTTATACAATTAGCATAGTGGATTAGTATCATGACATTATGGTCAATCTATATATAATGATTCTGGAGTACTAAAAAACACCTTTATGCTTATGGGATTAAATACCCATATTTCGGTATTACCTATTCACCTTACAAAGAAAAATATGAAAAAAAACAATTTAGAAAAAGAACTATTTCTTTATAGCTCACACATACAAAAGCTACCCAATTTCAGAAAATGTGTTGAAAAGCACTATGACTTAATGTTATCAATGTGTAAAACACATCCATTGTTTTATAAAACGATGTTTAAGGATACTCGCTTTAATATTGCGATTACCGTTCTATGCTTTTATTTCACTCAAAAAGCCCCTACATTATCTGATGTAAAGAACTATTGTGTTAACCACGGACTAGGAAGTCATAACAGCTTAGAATCATTGATGTTTTTCCTAAGAGTTGGCGGAAGATTAAATGTATTCAAAAGCGAAAAAGACAAGCGGATTCTGTTGTTTAACCCCACAGAAAAAGGGTTAAACGAAACTCGGCGTTATTTGGCTAACTCACTCGCCATTTTTCCTGAATTGCTACCTAATTATCGGTTAGAAAAAAACCATTTGGATAGCTATGAGGGATTAGAAAAATTCTTTATCCGCTGTGCTGAACTGTTCTTTAATGAAGTTATTGTGAGCAACATTCTTCCTGACTCTCAGATTTTTTTATTGAAAGATGCGGGACATATGATCTTCATCCGTCTTTACCTTGAAGCATTAAAACAAAAGGAAAATCCTGGAGTCGCAACAACTATTTCCTACAGCCAAATTGCCAAGGAAACTTCTGTTTCGCGTACACATTTAAGGAGAATTGTTGATGCCGCGGCCAAGAAATCTCTGATGACACCACATGAAAATATGACGCTGACGTTACATGATTCGTTCATCACTCTCGCTGAGGAATATATGGGGCTGTACTTCGCTTTTGTTTTGTACTGTTTAGAGATTAATCCTAGTGATGAAAAATCGATATAGAATGCTATCAGCAAATTGACGCTTCATTTTTGTGATACAAATATGCCTAATTATCACTTAAATGACTACTTAATCGCTCGGGTGTAATCCCAAGAATTACCTTCATCGTTAATGAGTGAAAATGATATTGTCTCATTCATAGTATTAAGCGTTGGAGGTAATGGAATCTGACGGTGGCTCTTTGGCGGTAATACTCCTATATCCAAAGGAATATTACGTATTGTCACACCAATAATGCTCAGATAATACTGCGTTGGATTTTCAATATTGAGGACACCGTTTTGTCGCTGAAACCTAATTTTATTTCCTACCGATTCTTGTAGGTGCGAGATCCCCGATGGGCGTAAAAAAAGCTTCATCTGTGTGCGCAGCGCTATGGTCACTTTTTGCGTAGATTCACCAGACATACGCGGTGGAATCTCATAGATATTCAGCCAATACATCGACTCTCGCTCTTTTGGCAATGTGCTATCTATCACCATCAAGCGTAGGCTTTTCATCTCTTCAGGTTGTAATTTGAATACCGCAGGTAAAACCAAGATCGGTGAAGTACTTTTATCCGGAGTCGACTGCGGATCGCCATTATCAGACCAAGCCTGCACCACCACAGGGTAACTATTTTTATTCACAAGCTGTAAAGATGCCTCAGTTTCTCCATCGTTAAACACCACTCGAGTGGCTTCCGCGTTGACGGCGGCCTGTGTGCTCTCGGAGGCTAGCAAGATGAAAAATACGCCACCGATAAAACTACTGAATACGGATAAGAATCTGCGCATGCGCTTGATAGCTCCCTGCCGTTAGTTCATCACCACCGAACTTCTCTAACTGTGCCATAAACGTTTCGGTGTAGCTGTTGATCCCTTGAGCCGTATTTGAATCCACCAATGTTTGGTCGCCACCCAGAATCGGTGACCAGCCCGTTGTTTTCGTCGTATCTGTCGTCAAAAACTGCATTGGCTGGTTACTGCGATAAATTTTCACCCCAACTCCTCGCGCATGACCAGCCGCACCGTACTGTTCATCTAACAAATAGTTAGCTGCCCCAGAGGTAATCAAACCATATTTGGTCGCAGCGGCAACACTCGCAGGCGGAGCCAAAAATCCCAAGGCAATTTGTCCTGTTTTCAATCCCGAGGTTGCTGCCGACTGGCACTGAAAGTCCAATGTAAACGGTGACTGACTGACCTCGCCGGCCTGTAAAGCGCTAATATTAATCGCGGGTAAAGTGACTACCGGAGTAAAGTTACTCACTTTGCAGGTCGCTCCTCGTCGGAACGTCACATAGTTATATAACCCTATCGACGCAGGCCACGTTCCATACCACCCTGGGAAACTGGTTTGAGAGTCAGCGCCGTCGGCAGGTCCAGTAATCCCTGGCCCACGAAACGCAATATAGGCATTTGGCTGGGTATAAGCGTATAAGTAGCTGGCCGCATTATTCGTACCGGAGCGGGCGTAGTTCAAACGAAATATCTCGGTTTGTACTGCACTGAAATTCTTTGCTTTAACCAGTAGTCTTCCTTGGCTATCCGTATCGAGCCCAGTAAGTGGGCGAGATTTCCAGATTTTGTCGTAAAACTCACCGGTTTCCATATTAGTAAAACGAATAGCAATATTACGCACATAAGTGGCATAGGCTTTCGGAGCAACACCAGTGATACTGCCGTCATCATACATACCCGCATACGCCGCATCACCGTTGGTCGCATAAACCTCATAAACCTTACCAGCGTCTGCGGCATCACAGCGAAATAGCACCTGTTCGCTCACGTATCCCGAATTAACCGCATAGGAGGTGAAGGGAGCAACACTGGATGCCAATAACGTCCCGTCGGGCTGGAAGTCATTGCTCGTGCTGATATCCACAACGCTCGGCAGCCCTAGAGAGCCGTTGTTATAGTCCAAACTGCCATACCATAGAGCGCCTACGCCATCGTTGGTACTGCTCAGTTGTGATTGAGCCGTAATTTTTGTGCATTGTGCAATGGCGGATGAAGACATCATCAGCAGGAAAAACGTGGATGTCATCCCTGCCCTGACTTTTATCCCGAACATATCATTCCCCTTAATGAACAACACATTGCCCAGCGACAGAAACGAGCTCCTGCTGCTCTGAAGATTCTGGTAATACATAACTCACACGGCACATTTCTTGAGGGCTATCCCCCCACTTAACCGTCAGTATTCCCTGTCGTTCACGCACACGAGCATAAATTAGGCTGGCTTGGCCAGACATTCCCACCACATTATTCTGATCGTCGAGCACGCTAGCCCCCATCGGCAGGGCTTCTGTACCGTTGATTTTGGCCTTGATTAGCACGCCATAACCGCTCAGGGTATCGAAAGATGCTTTCACTGCGGCGCCAGCATAGGGAATAACTCGGCTTTGAGTACTTTTGAGCTCCGTGTGCTTATTGATCCCCTTAGGATCAAGACTGATCGTGTTATATCGGTATGGCGTTAGCGAAGGAACGATGGCGTAGCCGTTGCTATCAATACGCGCACCTTGTCCATTTTTAACTAATGCTCCCTTCGCGCCTTTTGCTTCAACCAGTCCAAACGTTTCACTCAGGTATGGGCCAAGTGTGATCCCTCCGCGGTGAATAACCGCAGCACCACGCCCACCAACGCCCCACTGAGTGTAATCACTGGATGCTGAGTAACTCCCGTTAAGCGTGCCGAACGCTGAGTTTTTTTGCAGATTCGCGCCCCAGTTTTTAGTGCTACCGGCCTGACTTTCTCGATTTTGCTGATATCCCGCATACACGGAATAATTCAATGTTCCTGCGTCGTCTAACATACCTGATACCGACGTTTGCCCTGAATTACCTGAGCTGTCAGCATGGCTAAGTGACGTGGATATATAGTTGTCCCGTCCGCCAAATGACAATGGGATTGAGAAAGTTAACGTAATCAAATTCTCAGTATTTCCTAAATAGCTACGGCTGCGCCCTTGCTCTGAGCCATCCATATCTATCTGATTGCGGTATACCGACTGCTGGCGACTAATTGCCAAGTTATAACTGATGTTCTTCCAACTGTTGGAATAGCCCACTTGGAGTTGCGTGTTACGCGATTGATTATCGTAGTAATCCATCACCGAACCGGATAAATACAGGCTCCCATAATCTCCTAACGACTGGTTGATCATCGCTGTAAATTGGTTACGCTGATTTAGGGTGTCCGATTTGAATACATTATTAGAGCCGTGCTTTTTGCTAGCTCTTTCACCCAGCACATCACTCAATTCACGATAACCTTCCGTAGAATAGCGGTATCCAGCTAAGGCCACGTTAGTTCCGGTATAGTCGAATGTACGGCTATAAGATGCCTGCACTCGCCAGCCTGATTGACTTTGATTATCATCAATTTGGGCATGTGACCACGTGGTATTAAGACCAAAGGCACCTAGCCAATGACTCCATACGCCACCGGCTAAAATCGCCTGATAATCGTCAGCAATACGCAAACCAAGGTTTCCCGTAAAACTATTGGAAATACCGCGCTCATAGGTAAAATCGCCAAACAGATTTTGTGTATCGCCATAGTCACGCGCACGCCCAACAACCGCGTTATAACGGCTTACGCCAGGACGCATTGAATCGGGTACGGCAGAAAATGGCACGGTGAACGTTGAACTCCGACCATCCGCTTCAATAATTTCGACCTTTAGGTCACCCTCATAGTGAGTGCTACTGAGATCGTCAATAACAAACGGCCCCTGCGGAACGTTGGTTTCATAAATCGTGCGACCGTTTTGGCTCACCACGACACGGGCATTGGTTTGAGCCGTACCCCGAATCTCAGGCGCATAGCCACGGCGAGACTGCGGCCACATGCGCTGATCGGTTTCAAGCTTGACGCCGTTATACGCCATACTGCCAAACAGCGATCCGCCGCTGTAACTTTGGCCGATCATTAGGTTGCTATCCAGAGCCGCAATCGGCCTTTGCATATAGGTTTGTAGCGACTGCCACTGATAGCGAGAACGGCTTGGTGATTGGCTATAGGTTGCCGAAGATTGCTGACGCAGCTGCCACAGACCCAGATTGATACCCGACTTTAGCCCAAGAAAACCATACTGGCTGGTGCCTCCAGAACCCGAACGGTATCGGCTTTGATAATAGTTAGTGCTGTAGTTAAGAAACATCAGCGACTCCCCAGCATCCCAGCTTTCAACAGGCACAGCATCACGCGGAGAGCGAGTTAATAGCGCTTGAGGAATATACAAATCCAATCGTAAGCGCGGTTGATCAAACGACCAACTGGCTCCCTTGAGTAAGGCTTCAGGGCTTTTGCACTGTCTCTTAGCCAACTCATCACCCTGCGGCAATGCACTTTCATTTACACCCGATTGGACGTAAAACTCGCGACTCAGACAAGGTTCGCTCTCTTTTTGAGCTGAGTTGTTAACAAAATCCACGCTATCACGCTGTATAAAACTACCATTGAGATAAATATCCACTGAATACTTTCCCGCAGGGGTATTATTATCAGCGTTAAAACGCTTTAAACCTTTGCCAAAATCACCACCAAGGAAAAGAGACTCATCAAAGGTGTATTGGCTATTTTCTGCAGCCCATGAACAAACGCTCATTGGAAATAGGGCATAGGTCACCCATGAGGCTATTTTGCGATGATTCATTAAAACACCCTCTCATTCCATGAGGCGCAGAAGGATACGATCACAACTGGTAACGCTGTGTTATTTTCGCCCCTTGATCATTTATATAATTAATAGTCAATGCGGAATTTGAGAACCTATGACTAAGAGGCCACCTTTCCGTACTAAACGGAGCAATCATTCTACTACCGAGCTGAGTAACCTTATTTTCAGATAGAATACTTGCTCCAGAAATGGAGAGGTAGTAACCACTATTATTATTTACTTCCAGTACGTAAGAATTTCCTTGCTGAGTTATTTTTGGTTTTACATTCTGAGCAATATCCGCTGGCGATGTTGCTATTCCGGCGGGGCGATAAAACACCTTTACTCTATTACGCAGCATGATCAGCATTTGATTACTGCTGCTTTTTGCTTCTCTGGGTGGGATCTGCAAAAAATTAAGGTAAAAAATGGATTCTCGATCTTGGGGTAATACCCCACCTGAGAACATCAACCGTACTGTTTGACCGGCTTTAGCGGCCATTTTAAAAAACGGCGGCGTAATGATGAATGGGGCTTGTCCAGTATCAGGTGTTGAATCTTCATTGCCGCTGTCCATCCACACCTGAATCACATTAGGAAAATCATCATGGTTCGTCAGTTGAATGTTCACCTCCTTGTTTTGCGCGGGATAGATAACCCGGTTCCCTGTCATGACTACGCTTGCCTGTGCAGCCACAATCCAAAGAAGTGCAAAAGTGCATCCTGCAATAACATTCCTAACAAATAACATATTGTTGTTCCTAAACAATAAGTAGGCCGGCGTACCGGCCTACATCAATTACTGGTAAGAAATCGCGTACTGTAATGAACCCGCTACGGTGCCAGCAGTAGCTGCTGCCGTAGCGTAATACTGCACGGCAAAGTCATGCGTCGCTTCAGTATCGCCTTTTTTCAGAACCAAGCCATCAACACTTTGTGGACTCGTTAAGTTAATACCTGCGGTGTCTTGGGTGCTTTTCAAAATCTGTAATTCAACGTTTCCAGCGCCACCGGTATTCCCTAAATTACCGCTATTAGTCACGTTATTTCCGACAAAAACGGTTTTAATGTTGGTGTCTGCTGCATCATTTTTAGTGCAGCCAGTAACGCCCAGCGTAAATACTGTCTGGCCAGCAACATCACCTGGATTAGCCAATTCTGTCGCTGCTACCGTAGGCAATAAAACAATCGGGCTAGCATCATTTCCATTAATAGACACCGAACACGTTTGAGCGGTAACTTCACCTTGGAAAGTAATAGTATTCGCACTGATTGCCATTGCTGAAGAGGAAACAAAACAGCCCGCGATGAATGCGATAGGTAATATTGTCTTATTCATTGATTCTATCCTTTTATCTATAATGACTATTATCGTTATTTTCACTTAACGATTTTATTAAATCTAAATCCCTGTTTTTCTAGTCGCTAGAATAAAAACGGGCTATTGGGTTTCTACTACAGAGTGACGCGCCCCACTCTGGAGTAAAAACCTAGACCGCATTATCCATCTGAGAAAACTAAATATTAAAAATAATGTGGAGACTACAATAAAAAACTGTATGCATCCCCTTCATCCGCATAGGACAAATACAAATTTAAATGCTTTCGCGTAGCAAAAATCCTCCTCACAGACGAGAAGAAAATAGCAGTTTAAGCAAATGATTTATTGTTTATGTCTTAATTCTATTTAGCTCAACCTTTGAATAATGTGGGTGAAAAGTAAGAAAAAGACTAACAGAGTGGTCAGAAGATTCCTATACCCACAAAGTAAACATGGTGTTAATTAAATGTTATTTAATTCGAAAGATCAGGTCATTTCAGATTTTCTGGGAATTCAAACCATGAATGTAAAATATAAAAACATCATGTTTTACATATGATTAACCATACGGAGCAACACCGCCTGTGGTGCACACTCCAGCAAATCGTCCCTTTTTTGTGCAGGGTGTACATTTTTGGGGTCATCTCTAAAAATGCTGTTTTACATAAAACACCAGAGTGTAATCACGATCAATTTTTGCAAAAAACAGATCCATTCTCCCCTTTTATGCCTGATTGCAGGTGGCAGCAAAATAACTTGCGTTGACTATTGGTTTAGCAAATGAACCTTTACACACTACGCAACCGGGCTTATAGTTTCGGCAGTTAATCAACGGAGATTCCTTCATTGGAAAGTCAGAGTAGTAATCAACTCAGTAGTGACATAACACTGGCAAGCTGACCATCTCCTCAGATGTTTTGCTTGCCGGACTCGGCGGGCAGCATCACTTCTCACATCAAGAACTGTTGCAGACCCACTAAAAAGTGCCTCGTCGGTGATTATACCGAGAGGACTGTATGCGGACAGTTATCATGCAAATTTACACTCGCGCTCTATTTCCTCCAGGCAAAGCCTAACGATGTGAGTAATAGGTAACGTTTAACGTCGCCGATTTTCTCGCACCCTATTTTCTTGTCGCTGTGACCTACGACAGGAGGGCTTATCAGTGCCCATCATTTAGCGTGATGAACGCGATAAGCAACGAGCGTAATCATTTCCAGTACCAACCGTATCTCGCCGTGAGGCGTAAGGAGCCAATATGGACGAGCACCCCAGAAGCAACGTTATCCGCGTTGCACGGGCTGACGTGAGTTAAATCCGTCCCTAATCTGCAACGCATACTTTTAGCCTTAGGCTAACTAAGACATTTAGCGAAAGAAAACTCCTCATTTTGGGGCGGGTTTCTGCACGCTAAAATTAGCGATGAGTATTGTGTTATGGCCCAGATGATCGAACAAACTGCTGAAAAACGCAGCCGCAAAAATAACAAGAAAGCCACCTATCTGATTGCAGAAGAATCTGTGGTCAGCCTAGATGCAACTTTGTCTAATCTTTCCTCTAACCTCAATGGATTAGAAGAGGAAGACGCACGCGAACGCCTGCTGGAAACAGGTCCCAATCAGGTAGCTCATGAAAAAGTGCCGCCGGCTTTGGTGCAGCTAATCAGTGCGTTTAATAATCCATTTATCTTTGTACTGATGGTGCTTGCTGCGATCAGTTTCTTCACCGACTATTGGCTGCCGCTACAACGCGGTGAAGAAACAGATCTCATCGGGGTGATCATCATTTTAATCATGGTGTCTTTGAGTGGATTACTGCGCTTCTGGCAGGAGTTTCGCACTAATAAAGCCGCCGATGCGTTGAAATCCATGGTGAGAACCACCGCCACCGTTCTACGCCGAGCTCATCCAGCAGCAAAAACCGAATGCAAAGAGATCCCTCTGCAAGACTTGGTACCGGGCGATATCATTCTGCTCTCCGCAGGAGATATGGTTCCAGCCGACGTTAAATTGATCGAATCTCGCGATCTGTTTATCAGCCAAGCCGTGCTAACCGGCGAGGCGATCCCGATTGAGAAATACGACGTCACCGCCAGCGTTAGTCAAAAATCCTGCGACACTGGTAGCAGTGAAGGCGATCTGCTGGAGTTATCTAACATCTGTCTGATGGGAACCAACGTGGCCAGCGGCACCGCCAAAGCGGTAGTGGTCGCTACGGGGGCAAAAACCTACTTTGGTTCACTGGCAAAATCTATCGTCGGCACTCGTTCGCAAACCTCGTTTGACCGTGGGGTAAACAGCGTAAGCTGGCTGTTAATTCGCTTCATGCTAGTGATGGTGCCAGTCGTTCTCCTGATCAACGGCTTCACCAAAGGTGATTGGGCCGATGCCGCACTGTTTGCTTTAGCGGTTGCCGTGGGCTTGACCCCTGAAATGCTGCCGATGATCGTAAGCTCAAACCTTGCCAAAGGTGCGATCGCGATGTCTCGCCGCAAAGTCGTGGTTAAGCGTTTGAACGCCATCCAGAATTTCGGCGCAATGGACGTCCTGTGCACCGATAAAACCGGTACGCTGACTCAGGACCGTATCATTCTCGAACACCATATAGACATCAATGGGCGCGAGAATAAAGAGGTGCTTCAACTGGCGTGGCTGAATAGCTATCACCAAAGCGGCATGAAAAATCTGATGGATAAAGCGGTGATTCGCTTCGGCCGCGCGCGTCCTGAAGTTGAAGCAATGGCGCGCTTTAGCAAGATTGATGAGCTGCCTTTCGATTTCATTCGTCGTCGTCTATCTATTGTGGTCAGCGACGAGCATCGCCGCCACACGCTGATTTGCAAAGGTGCCGTTGAAGAAATGCTGGCTATCGCCACCCATATCAGCGATGACGGCAATATTTTACCGCTCGATGAGAAGGCGCGTGCCGAGCTGCTGCAGTTAGCAACCCACTACAACGAACAAGGCTTCCGCGTGCTCATGGTGGGAACTCGTGATTTGGGTATCGATGGTTGCGTATTCCCACTCAGCAACAGCGATGAACGCGATTTGGTCATCTGCGGATTACTGACGTTCCTCGATCCACCAAAGGCATCTGCCGCAGAAGCGATCACTGCGCTGCGCGAAAATGGCGTCATGGTCAAAGTGTTGACCGGTGATAACCCAATCATCACCAGCAAAATTTGCCGTGATGTGGGCTTAGAACCCGGTGAACCCTTGCTAGGCAGCGAAATTGAAGGAATGAGCGACGAGCAACTATCACTGTTAGCGGAGCAGCGTACCGTCTTTGCCAAGCTCACGCCGCTGCAAAAATCTCGCGTACTTAAAGCGCTGCAGGGCAACGACCATACCGTTGGCTTCCTCGGTGATGGTATCAATGATGCACCAGCGCTGCGCGATGCCGACGTCGGTATCTCAGTCGATACGGGCACTGATATCGCGAAAGAGTCAGCCGATATTATCCTGCTGGAAAAAGATCTGATGGTGCTGGAAGAAGGTGTGATCACCGGACGAGAAACCTTCGGCAATATCATTAAATACCTGAACATGACCGCTAGCTCCAACTTCGGCAACGTGTTCTCCGTTTTGGTGGCAAGTGCCTTTATCCCATTCTTGCCAATGTTGGCGATTCAGCTGTTGCTGCAAAACCTGATGTACGACATCTCACAGCTCTCTTTGCCGTGGGATAAAATGGACAAAGAATTCCTGCGTAAACCACGTAAATGGGATGCAAAAAATATTGGACGTTTCATGTTATGGATTGGGCCAACGTCGTCTATTTTTGACATCACGACCTACGCCATTATGTGGTTTGTGTTTGCTGCCAATAGCATCGAACATCAGGCATTGTTCCAGTCTGGCTGGTTTATTGAAGGGCTACTGTCACAAACACTCGTTGTGCATATGCTGCGTACTCAAAAAATCCCGTTTATTCAAAGCACTGCGGCGCTGCCGGTAATGCTAACAACGGGGCTAATTATGGCGCTGGGTATTTATATTCCCTTCTCACCGCTCGGCACCTGGGTTGGTTTGCAGCCGTTGCCATGGCAGTATTTCCCATGGTTAGTGGGTACGCTGTTCAGCTATTGCGTTGTTACTCAACTGATGAAGCGCTTCTACATTCGTCGCTTCGGGCAGTGGTTCTAAACTAGCACTTCTATTTACTCTCTAAGCTGCGGCAGTGATGTCGCAGCTTTTTAACTGCAATATCGCTTATTACTCACATTCTCTTTTTCAATTTCTCCCCTTCGGCACTTCTCGCATACTCAACAAACCTTGCGGCATTATATTCTCGTGTTAGGCCAGCATATTTCATGCCTAGCCACTGCTCACAACTTAAGGAAAGCCGCTATGCAAGCATTTTGGGAAGACCGTTTGATAATTGCCGATTTAATGACGGGTTGGATGCACCGCGATCTCGCCGAATGGGACAAAATGCTAGAGCTATTCCATACAGATGGCACCATTGAGGTCACCTGGTTTGAAGGGTTGTTTACTGATTTCGTAAAAGGCTCGCAGCGCATGGGCGGCTCAGCGCTGGTGACCAAACATCTCATCAGCTCACCGATGATTGAATTTCACGGTGATAAAGCCATCGCAGAAACTAACGCCATGATTGTGATCGAAAATGCGCAGATGAGACTCGGCGCGACCGTCCATAATCGTTTTTACGATTGGGTAGAAAAACGTAACGGTGTATGGAAAATTACCCGCCGTCAGGCAATTTACGATTTTGGTTCGTTTAATTTCCCTCAAGGAATTATCGACATCGATACTGCCTGTGCTAACAAATATCCGATTGCCTACGCGCCGCTTGCCTATTTACTTGAGAAAAGCGGTTTTCCGGTAGAGCGTGAATTTGCCACCAAGGGCAGTCATTTAGAAACCACAATGAAAGCCGAAGGACAGGCTTGGTTGAAAGGATAATAAAGGTAGCCTGACTCCGCTCCGGTCTGGAGCGGAAGTCTCAATGTCACACATTCGCCACCGCTTGCGCACAGGCCCAAGCGGAACTCCATGCCCATTGGAAATTATAGCCACCGAGCCAGCCCGTCACATCAACCACTTCGCCAATGAAAAACAGCCCCGGCACTTTATGTGCCTGCATGGTTTTCGAGGAAAGCTCGTGGGTATCAACGCCGCCCAACGTCACTTCTGCGGTACGATAGCCTTCGGTGCCATTCGGCACGACCTGCCATTCTTGTAATGTTTCAACTATCTGCACCTGCTGTGGAGCATTCAGCTGTTTAAGCGTGACGTCAGGAATTTGCCCCAGCGTTTGTAAACATTCAACCAAACGCTTCGGTAGTTGTTTTGCTAGCGTATTTTTTAGGCTTTGATTTGGGTGCTCAGTGCGCTCCGCGTCCAAGAAAGCGGCCAGATCGCAATCCGGTAGCAGGTTGATTGTCACTTTCTCACCGGCTTGCCAGTAGCTAGAAAGCTGGAGGATCGCTGGACCCGAGAGGCCACGATGGGTAAACAGAATACTCTCGCGGAAACTGGTGCCTGATTCAGCGGTGACTACCGATGGAACCGCTACGCCAGACAGCGTTTGCAGATGATCCAATAGTGGCTTATGCAGTGTAAACGGAACCAAACCCGCACGAGTCGGCAGCACGTTCAGGCCGAACTGCTCAGCAATCTTGTAGCCGAAAGGCGTCGCGCCCAATCCAGGCATCGACAAACCACCGCTCGCGATCACCAAAGATCGGCAGTTCACCTGTTCACCGTTAAGCTGAAGCGAAAATTCTCCGCTGTCTAAACGCTCAACGCTCAAGATTTCGCTGCGCAAACGAAGAGTAACCTGCCCTAGCTCGCACTCTTTAAGCAGCATATCCACGATCTGTTCAGCGGAATCATCGCAAAACAACTGCCCCAACGTTTTCTCGTGATAAGCAATCTGGTAACGACTCACCAGCTCAATAAAATCCCATTGGGTATAGCGAGCCAGAGCAGATTTGCAGAAGTGTGGGTTCTGCGATAAATATGCCGCGGGTTCGGCATACATATTCGTAAAATTACAGCGACCGCCGCCCGACATCAGGATTTTTCGCCCTGCCTTTTTGCCGTTATCAACGACGAGAACGCGCTGACCGAGTTGCCCTGCTTGAGCCGCACAAAACAACCCCGCGGCACCAGCGCCGACGATCACTACATCAAAATTTTCCACACATAACCTCTTATTTCGTGGTTCTAAATGCAACCACGAACGCTAATACCGATTTTTCTAATATGAGCTACTCTGGTAATAAACGGCAAAACAAACCCAGACTCACGGCGGTGGATTGTAAACGGGGTAAATCCTCATCGCCAGCGCGAGAAAAAATTTATCTCGAAATATTCATACAACATACTGAAATGATAGGACTAATCCGAGATATGTATCTATTAACTGCGTGAATAAATCAAAAAAACGTCATATTTTGCTTTTCCCCAGCACGCGTTCTCGCAGATAATGCGCCGCGTTCATGACCACTAACTGGCGTAACGCTTATGCTACATCTATTTGCAGGGCTGGATTTTCACACTGGCCTCATGTTAGTCCTGGCACTGCTGTTTGTTCTGTTTTATGAAGCCATCAATGGTTTCCATGACACAGCAAACGCAGTCGCAACAGTTATCTATACTCGTGCACTTCGTTCGCAGATTGCGGTCGTTATGTCGGGTATTTTCAACTTCTTAGGTGTGATGTTGGGTGGCCTCAGCGTCGCCTACGCAATTGTGCACCTCCTTCCAACAGATTTGCTGTTGAACGTGGGATCGACTCACGGTCTAGCAATGATGTTCTCTCTGCTTTTAGCGGCGATTATCTGGAACCTCGGCACCTGGTATTTTGGTCTGCCGGCATCCAGTTCTCATACGCTAATCGGCGCGATTATCGGTATTGCACTGACTAACGCACTGATGACCAACACTTCCGTGGTGGATGCTCTCAACATTCCGAAGATGATAGAAATCTTCTTATCGTTGATTTTGTCCCCACTGATCGGCCTAGTACTGGCTGGTCTGATGGTATTTGCACTGCGTCGCTATTGGAGCGGAACGAAAAAACGTCGCCGCATCCATATGACACCTGCTGAACGTGAAAAGATTGATGGCAAACGCAAACCACCATTCTGGACGCGTATTGCCCTGATTCTGTCGGCGGTTGGCGTGAGTTTCTCTCACGGTGCTAACGATGGTCAGAAAGGCATCGGTCTGTTGATGCTGGTATTAATTGGTGTGGCTCCGGCCGGCTTTGTGGTTAACATGGACGCCACTGGCTATGACATCACCCGTACCCGTGATGCGATCACGCATCTGGAACAGTATTACCAGAAGCATCAGGAAGCCCTACCACATATCGTTGGTATTGAAGAGCATCAGCCAGTGGCACCAACCACCGGTAACAATGATTTCCATTGTGATTCTTCTCGTGCGCTGATTGCTATCGACCACAGCAAAGCTTTGCTGAATAACCTGCAACGTTATGATGAGCTAAGCGTCGATCAACGTAATCAAATGCGTCGTTTACTGATGTGTGTTGCAGATACCGCAGGTAAAGTGGCTAAGCTGCCTGAAACAGATGCTCAGGATAAGCGCTTCCTGAACGATCTGCGTAAAGATCTGCTGGAGACCGTTGAGTACGCACCGATGTGGATTATCGTTGCCGTTGCTTTGGCCCTGTCTCTGGGGACCATGATTGGCTGGCGTCGTGTGGCGACGACTATCGGTGAGAAGATTGGTAAGAAAGGCATGACCTATGCGCAAGGCGTTTCCGCGCAGATGACGGCCGCCATCTCCATCGGTGTAGCAAGCTATACCGGTATGCCAGTTTCAACCACTCAGGTGCTCTCTTCTGCGGTTGCGGGTACCATGATCGTGGACGGCGGCGGTGTTCAGAGTAAAACCATTAAGAGCATTCTGTTGGCATGGGTTCTGACCCTTCCGGTAGCGATTGTTCTTTCCGGTGGTCTGTACTGGCTAGCCCTGACTTTCGTAGTCTAAAGCTCGTTAAAACGATTAAAAAGCCCGTTTAATAAACGGGCTTTTTTTTGACTTACATTAGGCCTCTAATCAGAATAATACCGATAAACAGCGGGCCAATATAACGCCAGGTAATGCGCAGACATGCTCGCCAAAAAGGAGAGATATCCTGCGGTACCAGCGTCGCAGCACGTGGCGACCAGCCAAAGACCAGACAGATAATAATACCGAACAACGGCATCATCAGATTCGACGTCAAGAAATCCAACACATCAAACAGCGTTTTTCCAGCCAGCGTAAAACTGCTTAATTCGCCAAAGGACAAGGTCACAGGGATCCCCGCTAGCATAATACTTGCGGTAATAATCAGGCTCGCGTTACGGCGTGACCAGCCCCAGCGTCCTTGGGCAAAGGCCACGATATTCTCTAACAACGATATCGACGAGGACAGCGCTGCAACTAACAGCAACAAGAAGAAAGCCACCGCCAGAATACTTCCCCCCGGCAGATGAGCAAAGAAAACGGGCATGGTCATGAAGGTCAGCCCCGGCCCCGCAGCAGGATCTAATCCGGCTGAGCTTAATGCAGGGAAAATCATCAGCCCCGCCAACACACAAACCAGACACGACAATGTGACGACCCAAACACTAGAGCGCCCAATGCCTCGGCTATCTGGCAGATATGCGCCATAGGTAACATGAATCCCTAAACCAATGGACAGAGAGAAGAAAGCCAGCCCCAACGCATCCAGCACGCTTTTACCCGTCAGATGACTAAAGTCTGGATACAGGAACATCTTCAGACCCGCACTGGAGCCCGGCAATGTCATCCCCACGACAATCAGCACCAGCATAATCAAGAATAACAAAGGCATCATGACCTTAACCGCTTTCTCAACGCCGCGCTGCACACCACCCAACACCACATAGCACGTCAAGGCCGCAAACAATAAATGAGTGATAACCGGCAGGTAAGGATTGCTTATAAAATCAGTAAACAACGAATTCAACTGGCTGGAGTCCGTAATGTTCAGTTTGCCTGCTCCCGCCATGAACGTGTAGCCCACCGTCCAGCCCCCCACCACGCTATAGAAACTGAAGATGCACCATGAACACGTCACGCCCAGAACGCCTACCCAGCCCCAATGGCGCCCCGCCAGCTGTTTGAAGGCCTTGACCACGCCTTCGCGCGTATGACTGCCCAGCAGTGTCTCAGCCATGAATACGGCCAGTCCCAGAGTAAAGCTGAACACCAAAAAAACAATCAGGAATGCACCGCCGCCATTGGTGGCAGAAACGTAGGGAAACTTCCAGATAGCACCAATGCCAATTGCCGAACCTGCTGCGGCTAAGATATGTCCAATCCGAGATGACCATTGCTGGCTCATGCAGACCTCCGCAGGGAGGGGATAATGCTGAACGTCATGTTGAAACTCCGGTGTTAAGAAAATGGTGCCGGAGGGTGCTAGAGACAACAAGGCCGCCCTTCCGGCGGCCTTGTTTAATATGGATGCGTGCAGGCCACCTAGCTGATAAGGAGAAGAAGGAGGCTGAGTTGGAGGTTAACTGTGTGCACGTTAGGATGTCCTAAAATTGAATACCGTTTCAAATTAATCAATGCACATCGTCCCTGCAATCATTATTTTCAGTTTTACCTTTTTGCAACATGCTGATACTGCATTTCACGCGTAGTGCTTGTCTGCACCCTCGCCAGAACGAAGGTGCCATAATTTCATTAATATCAATTGGCTACTAATACCAAATCGCCATAGCGCACAGACATACCACGACGAGGCCACACAGTCCGCTGGTTAAAACAAACTGGCGACGCAAACGCTCACAGCGGCGAATAAACTCATCATCATGGTGATCGAGGTAGCGCTGAGCCTGAATATAACGCACTAAGCGCACTTGCTTACTAGGCTGGCCATGAGACGTAAAAAATCCGCCACCATCAACATATTGATAAAGCAGCGGATCACAACCGCGTAAAACAACCAGTAGCGCGCGTAGCGAGGAGTAATAACGCAGCATGTTAATCACGCACACAAGAAACAACGCCCAAAAAAGCGCGACGGTATTAATCATGATCTCCTCCCGGCATCCTCTCCAGCAAATAATAAGAGCTGTGAGATAACGGTGCCTTGTCTATTACTCGCCAGACAACCTTAGCCCGACAGTTTCGTCAGGCTAAACCACGATGTTTATTATCAAGGTAGGCAAAAGGCTAGTAGCACAATAACAAATCACGCTACGCAGCACTGCCTCATTAATCAGTTTAGGAAAAGAACGGAGAAACGGTATCGAGATCACAAAATTAATTTTGCTGATTTTATGATGAAACGCAGAATGCGCTAGCTAATGATTTAGCTTCGCTATTAATTCCTATAAAAAAACGGCGAAATAGAGAGAAAGCGAATAACAAAAGCAAAAAAAGGTGAAAATTTTTCCTCCTAAGATAATCAGCTCTTGCTTTACAACCGCGCTATCCTTATAAAAAACGGGTCTACTTTTTTTAGCTGCTGGCAAAAATGCTCTTTTCTTTAACCGCCTGAATTGGTGTTTTTTTCCTCACTTAACGTGTTTTTGCATTTAAAGTGAACCTTTTCAGCTGAAAGTATGTGCAGCCTTAGCGTAAAAGAGTAAAACAGTAGTTAAAAGCAATATGTTAAGAAATTTGCATTGTGAGTGTGAGCAGGACGACACCCTCGCAATCTGAACGATGCTAACATGCAGGCATGCAAGAGAAGCCAGGTAGCGACACCCAATGCCTGCTACCCCGTTAACCGGCTTTATGGAAGGAGTAAACTTATGGCTTATAAACACATTCTGGTTGCTGTAGACCTTTCCCCAGAAAGTAACATCTTGGTTGAGAAAGCAGTATCTATGGCGCGCCCTTATGACGCTAAAGTTTCTCTGATTCACGTGGATGTTAACTATTCTGACCTGTACACCGGCCTAATTGACGTGAATCTGGGCGACATGCAGAAACGTATTTCTGACGAAACTCACCACGCCCTGACCGAGCTGTCTCAGAACGCAGGCTATCCAATTACGGAAACCCTGAGCGGGAGCGGTGATTTGGGTCAGGTACTGGTGGATGCGATTAAGAAATACGATATGGACTTGGTACTGTGCGGCCACCATCAGGATTTCTGGAGTAAGCTGATGTCTTCTGCTCGCCAGTTGATCAACACCGTACACATCGACATGCTGATTGTTCCATTGCGTGACGAAGATGAAGATTAAGTCTTAGTAAACTTCATCTTTCTTAAGTTTAGTTTTCAGCGCCCGCTTTGCGGGCGTTTTTGTTTTTGTGCTGCGTCGATGCTAAAGCGGGGGACTCTGCGCGCTTATGGTGCCAGAGAGTAGGGATGAGGCCTTGTACTCTAGTTGTTTAGTGGAAATTTCGCCCGCTGCTTCGCAGGTACCCGAATGTCGTCATTCCGGCTTTAACGGAACGAATGAAAATAGGACGGTGTAATGTTTCGTACGCCTAAAGCCCCGAAACTGACATGCACTCCGTGCAGGCGTCCGAGTCGGGGGGCCAATCGCAGCCCCCCGACACCCCAGCTTGGCACCCCCTTCCAGCCCGCTACGCGGGTGCCCTCGTTTCATCATTCCGGTCTTAACGGAACGAACGACAATCGGCATCCATGCCTCCGTCGTTCTTTCGCCGATATCAATCGGCGAATCCTAACCTTCATGATTTACTCGGCTGTCCGGTAATCTGCCGGAAAAGGTCAACGTCAAAACAAAAAGCGTGGTCGGTTTTTAGTTTAAGTATTCGTAGGGAGAGCCGCCGGTACAGGGATGTACCGGCGGAGTTTGGGGCGCCCTGGATGGGCGATACCAAACCGGAGCGGAGATGGCATCTCGGATAAAATCGCGCGAGTGCAGAGACCACGCGCTGGTGGTCTCTGCCCGTACGCCTTCACGGATGTATCAATGAAGCTCAGTATGGACAGGCGGGCGGAATATTACCCTTCAGTCCCATAAACGATCTGCGAGCGAAAACGGACCCTCGGTATAGAAATATTCCCCCTTGAATTCCCTATAAAAAAACCGCCAATCAACTTTTAAATAGTGTGATCAACCACTAAGATCACAACCTGTCCATACAATAACCTACATCATCACTAAAAATCGGCATTAACACGGCATCAAAACATATAAAATCGGAATTCTATTTCAGCAAGGATGTATCTTCGGCAACGCGCTTCGCGTACGCCTACACTTAATTAATTCAATATTCGAAGGCGAACTAATATGAATAAGCCCGCCCCAGTCGGTTTATTGCAACAACCTAAACCGTTTTTCATGATTTTCTTTGTTGAGCTATGGGAACGCTTTGGCTACTACGGTGTGCAAGGCATTCTGGCTGTTTTCTTCGTCAAACAGCTAGGTTTTTCACAGGAACAGGCATTTATCACTTTCGGGGCATTCGCCGCTTTGGTGTACGGGCTGATCTCTATCGGTGGCTACGTCGGTGACCATCTGCTGGGAACCAAGCGCACCATGGTGCTCGGTGCTATCGTCTTGGCACTCGGCTATTTTATGACCGGTCTGTCTCTGCATAAACCTGACTTGATTTTTATCGCCCTAGGCACCATCGCGGTAGGTAACGGGCTGTTCAAGGCTAACCCTGCCAGCCTGCTCTCAAAATGCTATCCCCCTAAAGATCCTCGTTTAGACGGCGCATTTACGCTGTTCTATATGTCGATCAATATTGGTTCCTTGCTGTCTCTGTCATTAGCTCCAATCATTGCTGATAAATATGGCTATGCAGTGACATATAACCTGTGCGGTATAGGTTTAGTCGTCGCTCTATTGGTTTATTTCTGCTGCCGCGGTATGGTGCGTGACATCGGTTCAGAACCAGACAGCAAACCTATGAACCTGAAAAATCTGCTGCTGGTGCTGATCGGCACCGTTGTGATGGTTTATGTATGTGCTTGGCTGATGCACAACGTTAAAGTCGCCAACATCGTGTTGATTGTGCTATCAATCATCGTGATTTTCTTCTTCTTCCGCGAAGCATTTAAGCAAAACAAAAGCGACCGCAACCGTATGTATGTCGCCTTCGTTCTGATGATTGAAGCGGTGCTGTTCTATATTCTGTATGCTCAGATGCCAACATCACTGAACTTCTTTGCAATCAATAACGTACATCATGAAATTCTGGGATTTGCAATTAACCCCGTCAGCTTCCAAGCATTGAATCCGTTCTGGGTCGTTGTTGCCAGCCCAATTCTGGCCTCGCTTTACACCCGTTTCGGCGCCAAAGGCAAAGACCTTACGATGCCAGCCAAATTCACCCTTGGCATGTTCTTGTGTTCACTCGGATTCCTTACTGCTGCCGCTGCTGGCCTGTGGTTTGCTGATGCTCAGGGGCTGACCTCACCATGGTTTATTGTGCTGGTTTATCTGTTCCAGAGTCTGGGTGAGCTGATGATTAGTGCCTTAGGACTGGCAATGGTTGCCGCTCTAGTCCCTCAGTATCTGATGGGCTTTATTCTTGGCATGTGGTTCTTAACTCAAGCAGCAGCTTTCCTACTGGGCGGCTACGTAGCAACCTTTACTGCCGTACCGGAAGGCATTAGCGATCCACTGCAAACCCTGCCGATCTACACGGGCGTCTTCAGTAAAATCGGTATCGCTACCTTTATCATTGCCATCATTATGGCCGCCATGGTGCCTTGGCTAAACCGCATGATGAATACCAAACCCGAAGCGCAAAACGCATAACTCACTGCTCCACCTCTCCTAACGCCTCCAATCGGAGGCGTTTTTATTTACTGCATGATCATAAATCACTTGATTAAGCCTCGGTTACCGGTGATATAGTCAAAATGCAAACACAGTGCAAAATCTGCATTTATAAACATAAAAAACGCATAAAAAATCACTTCCATAAAGGAGAATCACACTATGGAGCAACCTCGCTCTCTAGAACACTTCCTCACCACCGTGCAGCAGCGCGATCCTAACCAACCAGAATTCCTGCAAGCCGTGCGAGAAGTGATGACCACTCTGTGGCCGTTTCTGGAGCAAAACCCTCATTACCGCGATGCAGCCCTGCTTGAACGCTTAATCGAACCTGAGCGCGTGATTCAGTTTCGTGTCACTTGGGTAGACGATCGTGGTCAGGTACAGGTTAACCGCGCGTGGCGCGTACAGTTCAGCTCGGCTATTGGGCCATTTAAAGGAGGAATGCGCTTCCATCCTTCCGTTAACCTTTCAATTCTTAAATTCCTAGGTTTTGAACAAACCTTCAAAAACGCGCTGACTACGCTGCCGATGGGCGGTGGCAAAGGCGGCAGCGACTTCAATCCTAAAGGCAAAAGCGACGGCGAAATCATGCGTTTCTGTCAGGCATTGATGACCGAGCTTTATCGACATCTGGGCGCAGATACCGACGTTCCGGCCGGTGATATCGGCGTCGGCGGACGTGAAGTTGGTTTCATGGCCGGTATGATGAAAAAACTATCAAATAACACCGCGTGCGTTTTCACCGGTAAAGGTCTGTCGTTTGGCGGTAGTTTGATCCGCCCAGAAGCCACGGGTTACGGCTTAGTTTACTTTACCGATGCCATGCTCAAGCGCCACGGTTTAGGCTTTGAAGGCATGCGCGTCGCCGTTTCCGGCTCGGGCAATGTGGCACAGTACGCGATTGAAAAAGCCATGGCGCTCGGTGCTCGCGTGATTACTGCTTCTGACTCCAACGGCACCGTGGTGGATGAAGCCGGATTTACCACCGAGAAACTGGCACGCCTGTGCCAGATCAAATCCCAGCAGGATGGTCGTATTGCCGATTACGCTAAAGAATTTGGCCTAACCTATCTTGAAGGCCAGCAACCTTGGGGGGTTAGCGTTGATATTGCCCTGCCTTGCGCCACTCAAAACGAGCTGGATGCGCCCGCAGCACGTATCCTGATCGCCAATGGCGTCAAAGCCGTCGCCGAAGGCGCAAATATGCCAACCACGATTGAAGCCACCGATCTGTTCCTTGAGGCAGGTGTATTATTTGCGCCTGGTAAAGCAGCAAACGCTGGTGGTGTCGCAACATCGGGGCTAGAAATGGCGCAGAACGCCGCTCGTATGGGCTGGAAAGCCGAGAAAGTGGATTTACGCCTACACCACATCATGCTGGATATCCACCAAGCCTGCGTGGAATATGGCGGAGAAGATAAGCAAACCCACTACGTTCGCGGTGCAAACATCGCTGGATTTGTTAAAGTCGCTGATGCCATGCTGGCACAGGGCGTGCTGTAATACCCCTGAGAGATCGGTAACTCAACATATCGCCTCCCCAAACGAGAGGCGATATCTATTCTTTTCTACTTATTCCCTTCCAATGAGCTCAGGATTTTATACGCCACCGTCACTCGCTGATCGATTGAGTAGTTTTTGTTAGCCAGCATCACGATCCCCATCTTCTTAGCAGGAACAAACGCAATATAGGCACCGAAGCCGTTAGTTGATCCGGTCTTATTAATCCACACATTTTCCTGTGGCGGTAACGGGGGAACAATCGGCGTAGCCACGCTTTTCGTCATCGCCATATCGTTACCGGTGAGCAAATTCGGCAGAGAAACCGGATATGGCAGCTGCTCCCACATCAGATCCTGAGTAATCTCACCCGACTTGAAATAGCCGGTGTGGGTGGCTGTCAGAGCCTGTTGCATCTTGGCATTAGCATCAAGCTTTAACTGCCCCATATTGGCTTGCACGTAGCGTAACAAGTCGCTGGAGGTGGTTTTGATACCATAAGCTTCGTTACCCAAAATCTCCATATTCACGTGCACTGGCTCATCTTTCTTGTTGTAGCCCCACGCATAGTTTTCCATCTGGTCAGCCGGAACCTTCAAGTAGCTGTGATGCATGCCTAACTGAGGAAGGAGGGTTTTCTCAATCGCATCTTCATAGCTCACACCCAGACTTTTCGCCGCAATCATCCCTAGCAAACCAGTACCGATATTGGAATAAACGCGATGGGTTCCAGCCGCATCGGCAGGTTTCCATGCTTTTAGATAAGCCATCAGCTGTGTGGTATTTTTAATATCTTCCGGCATAAATAGCTGTAGGCCTGAGGTATGCGTGCCCACATTGAGTACGCTAACGTGGTCAAAGCTGCTGCCACGCAACTCTGGAACGTAATGGCTAACGCTTTGATCCAAAGACAGCTTACCGCTCACCTGCGCATAGGACGCCAAGGTGGCGGCAAACGTTTTACTCAGCGAACCCACTTCAAATAACGTATTTTCCGTAACCGGCTGCTGAGGCTGTTTTGCCGCTAACCCATAGTTGTAAATGTAGTTTTTACCGTTGACGGTCACTGCGACCGACATACCGGGAATATTATTCTTCTGCATCAGCGGCTGGATCAGGTCATCAACGGTGTCTTTAATTTTGCTCTCATCGATATTAGCAGCCAGAGCACCTTGGGCAGTTGCTGCCAGACAGGTAATCACGGATAACAGCTTCAATGTGTTCTGCATTTTTTTACGCATGAATAAGTGACCTTTTAATCGGATATATGTGGAACCTTGCACGCCAATCCGCATGCAAAAGAAAAATATTTATATAAACCAGTGAACGATCGGCGTCATCGCGCCAAGCTCACCGTGGCGGCAGGAATATCCGCTATCGCCGCCTGATTGACAAGCGAGATAAAATTCCCTTAGGGTAAAGAAAATCTTATGCCTACCTTTCTTAAGGCGACCTATGCGTTCTCATCTGCCACTCAATGCTCTTCGCGCTTTTGAAGCTTCTGCACGACATCTTAGCTTCACACGAGCAGGGCTTGAACTCAGCGTCACACAGGCTGCGGTCAGCCAGCAGGTACGCATGTTGGAGGCTAGGCTGGGAACCCAGTTATTCAAACGCCTACCACGCGGATTAGAACTCACCGATGAAGCCCATGTGCTTTTGCCGGTGCTTAGTGATGCCTTTAGCCAGATTGAAACGGTGCTCAAACAATTTGAAGGCGGACATTTTCATGAGGTTCTGACCGTTGCCGCTGTGGGTACCTTTGCCGTTGGCTGGCTAATGCCCCGCCTACAAAGCTTCTACACCGAGCACCCTTTTGTAGAGCTTAGACTGTTAACCAATAATAACTTGGTCAATTTAGCCGGCGAAGGTTTGGATTTTGCCATACGCTTTGGTACAGGAATGTGGCCAACGACCCATAATGCCGAGCTATTTAGCGCGCCGCTCAGCGTACTGTGTACACCAAGCGTAGCGCAGCGCTTGCAGCATCCAGAGAATTTAGCGAAAGAAATACTGATGCGCTCTTATCGCGCCGAGGAGTGGAATAGCTGGTTTCTCGCCGCTGGGATTGAGCCCATCAGAGTCAACGGACCGATATTCGACTCGTCGCGGCTCATGGTGGAGGCTGCGATTCAGAATGCAGGTGTGGCACTGGCTCCAGCCAGAATGTTCGAGCACGAACTGCAAAACGGTTTGCTGGTCAGCCCCTTTGATATTGAGGTCGAAGTCGGTAGCTATTGGCTTACCTGGTTGAAATCCAAGCCGATGACGCCCGCCATGCAGCTGTTCCATCAATGGCTGCTGATACAGGCTAAGGACTAAGTCTGGATACTATTATTGCCAATTGGCACAGAGAAAACCGCAGCCTATCACAACCATAGATGCAACCTTTGCGGCAATGACGTGAGTAGCGTTACACTCTAAGGCAATTTTCTCATCCGCAGTGATTGGCGTTACGTGAATTAAGTGGCCTCAAACACTGTCGGTATATAGCCAAAGTCATTCAAGCAGCATTAAGACGGCCAGTGCGCATACCCGATGAGCTTACTCTAGGGAGATAGATAGCGAGCGCAGCCAACAAAGAAGCCGCTTGAAGTATGATGGATATACACAACTCATGGGACTCCCTGATGATTAAACATTATGACTATCTCGCAATTGGCGGTGGCAGCGGTGGTATTGCCTCCATCAACCGTGCGGCCATGTATGGCCAAAAATGTGCCTTGGTTGAAGCCAAGTATCTGGGCGGCACCTGCGTAAACGTGGGTTGTGTGCCGAAAAAAGTCATGTGGCATGCGGCACAGATCGCCGAAGCGATTCACCTGTATGGCCCAGACTACGGTTTTGATACCACTGTCAATAAGTTCGATTGGGGTAAACTGATCGAAAGCCGTACCGCTTACATCGACCGCATCCATCAATCCTACGAGCGCGGCTTAGGCAACAACAAGGTGGATGTCATCCACGGTTTTGCTAAATTTATCGACGCTCATACCATTGAAGTGAACGGTGAAACTATCACCGCCGATCATATTCTGATTGCAACCGGTGGTCGCCCTTCTCGCCCAAATATTCCGGGCGCAGAGTACGGTATCAACTCTGACGGTTTCTTCGAACTGGATGCACTGCCAAAACGCGTTGCGGTAGTCGGTGCTGGTTATATCGCCGTAGAGATCGCTGGTGTTCTTAACGGTCTGGGTGCTGAAACCCACCTGTTCGTACGTAAGCATGCACCGCTGCGTACCTTCGACCCAATGATCGTTGAAACGCTGGTTGAAGTGATGAATGCTGAAGGTCCACAGCTTCACACTCAGTCTGTGCCAAAATCTGTGACCAAAAATAGCGACGGCAGCCTGACTCTGGCGCTGGAAAACGGTAAAGAATTTGAAGTTGATTGCCTGATCTGGGCAATTGGTCGTGAGCCTGCCAATGACAATATCAATCTGGCAGCCGCTGGCGTTAAAACCAACGAAAAAGGCTACATCACCGTCGATAAATATCAAAATACCAACGTAAAAGGCATTTATGCTGTTGGTGATAATACCGGCGCAGTCGAACTGACACCTGTCGCAGTAGCTGCGGGGCGTCGCCTGTCTGAACGCCTATTTAACAATAAGCCAGACGAGCATCTGGATTACAGCAATATCCCAACCGTCGTCTTTAGCCACCCGCCAATTGGCACCGTGGGCTTAACCGAAGAACAGGCTAAAGAGCAGCACGGCGAAGAGAACGTGAAAGTGTATAAATCTGCGTTTACTGCAATGTACACCGCAGTGACTCAGCATCGCCAGCCGTGCCGTATGAAGTTGGTTTGCGTGGGTAAAGATGAAAAAATCGTCGGCATTCACGGTATCGGCTATGGTATGGATGAAATGCTGCAAGGCTTTGCGGTCGCACTGAAAATGGGCGCAACCAAAAAAGACTTCGACAACACCGTCGCGATCCATCCTACCGGTTCGGAAGAGTTTGTGACCATGCGCTAAGCGCACGTAAAGCTGTTCACTTGGGCTTTGATTCTCACCTCAAAGCCCTTTTTCATCCGTTTAACTAACTCAACGTATGTATCGCCGTAATCACTAATCCGGTAATACCAGAAACCAAAAGCTGTAGCGAAAGCGTCACCAGTATAATCCCTGAGATACGTGCCAGCGTGTCCATTGCACCGGTTGAAAGGCGTCCATGAAGAGGGCCTGAAGCCAAAAACGTAACAGCAATCGTCGGGGCCATCGCCAAAATCACCGCAGATAACATCAACAGACCATCAAGCGTATTGCTATGCGCTGCAGAAGAAATACCGACCGCGATGGTGCCTCCGCCAATAGACAACGGAAACAACAACGGTACAACGGCCAAATCATTGACGTTTCTCGGACTTTCGCTATTGAGCAGCGCATTGCTTTGCTCGGCTTTAGTCCCGCGCGTCATCAAGGGCCACCCTTGAAATAACAGTGCTGCCCCGCCCGTTGCCGTTAATGCGTGGGTACTGAGTCCCAGCGCTGTAAGCATGTAATTGCCTAACCAAATGACAATCATCATCACAAAAACATATTCCCAAGCAACGCGCCATGCCACGCGTCGTAATGCCGTATTGGGAATACCGCCTAAAAGGATTGCCGCCGCGGTCATCGTCGCTGGAGGGCTAAACATGGCCAAAAAAGTGACATACAGTAGGAGAAATTGAACCAGCCACGCTTCCATCTTATCGCCCCGATAAACGTTGCTGGCGCTTGGCATTAAGCGCTAATAACCAACAGACCAACAATGCACCCACAACGATCGCCACTTCCTTTGCTCCTTGAATCAGCAGGCTAGACATAAAGCCAATAAAGACCAACAGCATCAGGATCATCCCGAGTAGAACCAGTACCGGAGAAGCATTTATTTTGTGTCGCAACCGCCATGCCACCACAAACACGGCCAGATAGCAGATAAGAAATGTCGCGCTAGCTACGTTAGCCAAAGAGTTTAAATTCAGTGCGATAGCCAGAATTAATACTGCGAGTACCGCCAATACATTGCCGTAGGTGGCTTGATGCCAAAGTGTCTGCTTAAACAGCGCGGGCAACGTTTTGTTATCACCCATGCTGTACATGATATTGAATGCGGAAAACAGCGTGGCGTTAATCGCCGAAGCGGTCGCCAATAGCGCACCGATAGACACCACGGTAAACCCTAGCCTTCCCAAAATGGGATATGCAGCCTGAGCCACTGCGGTATCGGCGTATTTCGCTAAATCTGCGGCGGACACGTTGCCAAGCAGAACCAGTGACAGCAGGATATACAGCACGATCGTCAGGCAAATGGCGATCATAAAAGCTCTCGGCATAGTTCGCCGTGGGTTGGCGACTTTATCCGAGGCATTCGCCATCATGCCAAACCCCGCATAGGCGAAGAACGTCATGCCCACGCTCGACAGGAATTCATTTGTGCTAGGTGCTTGGTGGATCTGCAATAGCTGCGGTTTGATCGTCATCAGGCCCGCCGCAATCAGTACGAGTAAAATTCCGAGTTTTATTGCCACTAAGACCAGCTCGGTACGCCCTACCGCATTGCTGCTTGCCATATTGACCAGCGCTAACACCAGAATAATGCCACCAGCATAAGCTTCCTGTAACCCGTTCGATGTGGAGTGTTCATGGAAAAGCTGAAGCGCATAGGCACCGAACGCGCGAGCAACCATCGCAATGGTCAACGCCAGTGTGACTAAGTATAGAAGGGAGAGCATGTTTGCTAACGTTGTCGACGGCAAACCATGCCGAAAAAAATCGATAATCCCACCCCGACTAGGATAAAACGCACCGAGGCAGGAGTAAGCATAGCCGGAAAATAGTGCAATCACGCCACCAGCAGCAAATGAAAGCCAAGTGGCTGAATGGACTAATAGAGCCGCCTGACCAAGCAATGCAAAAATTCCAGCCCCCACCATCGCACCAATACCCAGCGCCGCAACGTTGAAGATACTCAGAGATTTATTTTTGCTGGCAGAAACAGGCGGCTCTCCCATCATCAACAGCCTCGATAGAGGTTATATCCCAATTCTTGGGCAACTGAAGCCACCATTTTTTGTCCACGTACGCTGTTGCCTGTAGGATCTAGCGGAGGGGAAAATGCCGCTATCCCCATCACTCCTGGTACAACAGCCAGTATTCCACCACCAACGCCGCTTTTACCCGGCAACCCTACGGTATATGCCCAATCGCCGGAGCTACCGTACATTCCCTCCATGGTCATCTCCGCCAAAATAAAAGGCGTATTGGAAGCCGTCAGCACCTGCTTTTTAGTGCGAGGATTAATCCCCCCCGCCGCGAACGTTGCTCCCATCGTGGCAAGTTCCACAGTGTTAAACAACGTTGAGCACTGGCGGGTATACACGTCGCAAGCTTCCATCGGATCGCAGTACATCGCACCAGCAGAATAGAGCAGCCATGCAATAGCACGGTTGTGGAAATTAGTGGTTTGTTCCGAGTGATTAACTTCATCGGAAAGCGCAATCGGTGCGCCCGCCAGTTTTTGCTGAATATCGAGAATACGTGCCCAACGGTTTTCACGATCGCTAGCATTAACCAGACTCACCGTAGACATCGCACCCGCATTAACGAGTGGAGACAATGGCTTACCATTGTGTAACTCAAGTGCAATCACAGAATTAAACGGCAACCCTGTTGGGTCTGCACCAATCTTGTCCTGAACTTCACTCGGGCCGACGTCTTCAAGCGCTAGCGCCAATGAGCAAACTTTAGAAATCGACTCTAATGCAAAGCGAAAATCTGCATCGCCTTGGGAAAAAACCTCTCCATCCACGGTGACAATAGCCAGCGCAGACAGCTGGCTCGGCACACTGGCCAGATAGGGAATGTAGCTGGCGTTTTCTCCACCTGCTAACGTTGAATATTGGGAATAGGCATTCGCCACCGCTTGCTGTAAGCGGCTAGGATCAATAGTCATAATACTGACTCCAAGAATAAATCTTTGCAGTAAGGGGAAGCGAAGGCCTAATTCTGATCACTTAAGCGTGATTTTAGGGGAAGTACACCGATGGGTGTCGTAGCAGCTTTAGCTGCCTGAGCGCCCCGCGGTGTGCTAGCCCCGTGTATCTCGATCTCTTAAACGAACAGCATTAAGCGAACTCTCCCCTTACCCTTTAGGTATGTGATTACGGCTTTGGTGTCACCGCTGGCAGAATGGCGGGTTCCGTCGTTTTGACCGGTGCGGTAACGACGTCGCCGGTGTGCGCCGACGACACATTTTGGATCCCCGGATGTCCACTCTCAACCTGCCAAGTGAATGGGGCAAAGTCGCTGTTTTCATCACGCCAATGTGGTTTACGGATTAAGTAAATCAGGAAAGGCAGCACCGCGAAGAATATGGTCAGCGCAATCAGAATCCCGACATACTCCGTTGGGCTACCGACGGAGATTTGGCTTGGCGGAATAAAGCTGAATACAAAGGCCAGTATAGAGCCTACCAAACCAGCACCACCGATGATCCACATCCCGATATCCCCGCCGGGAATACGATATGGACGTGGACGATTAGGTTGGCTATAGCGCAGATAAATCGCTGAGCTAAACATCAGCATATACATGATTAAATAAAGAATTACGGTCAACTGGCTCATAATCTGATAAGCGGCCTGCACAGAAGGCAGAACGACAAACAGAATAGCCAACAGCGAAACAAGCAATGCCTGAAGCAGCAAAATGTGGGTCGCCATGCCGTTTTTGTTGGTGTGTTGCCACCAACGCGGCAGATAACCGGCTTTTGCCACGATGAGCAAACCGGAAGATGGGCCAGCAACCCAAGTGACCACGCCAGCCAACACGCCGATGGCTAATGCAAAGGCTACCACCGGACCTAACCATTCGATGCCTGCCCACTTAAACATCGTGTCGTAGGCCACCAACAGGCTCTGCGTTAGGCTAATGTCAGACTGAGGAATAACAAACGCGATAGCTAATGTGCCCAATACAAAAATCAGCACAGTACCTAACGCAGCTAACATGATGGCAATAGGATAGTTTCTCTTAGGATTCTCAACGTCTTTAACATGTATCGCATTCATCTCCATCCCTGCATAGAACAAGAAGATACTGGCTGCGAGTACAATGTTATCGAAATTGGTGAAGTCAGGAATAACTTCGCCCCATGACAATTTAATCTGTGGCGCACCGCCAAAAATCAAATAAGAGAAACCTAAAACGATCAGAATAACCGCTGGGATAATGGTGCCAATAATACCGCCCCATTTTGATACCTTGGCAAAGGTACCCACTCCTTTGAACGCGATAAAGGTCGCAAGCCAATAAACAAATAATACTATTCCTAGTACAAAGAATTTATCTGCCGACAAGGCCTCATCCCATTTTTGATCTGGGCCAATAAAAGCGAGTGAAACTGCAGAAAACGTCAGTGCGGTAGGGAACCAAACGGTAACCTCGATCCATAGCATAAACATAGCAAGGAACGCCCAACGTGGGCCAAATGCCTCGCCGACCCAACGAAAAACCCCACCTTTTTCTGGCCAACCGGTCGCCAATTCAGCAGCAACTAATGACACAGGGATCAAGAAAAATACGGCAGCAAACAGGTAGTAAAAAATAGAACTCAAGCCATATTCAGCTTCAGCGGGCAACCCCCTGAGGCTAACTACGGCAACAATATTCATAATTGCCAGCGTTGCAATACCCAGCTTTTTCGCTGAAGCAGAAGGCTTGGCCGTGCTAGAAATATTATTATCGGACATAAAACGCCCACCCTATGCGAGTTAATACATCTGTCGCCAGTGAAGCTGAAAGCAGAAGCTACAGCTTCACTGGTCTAGACATTGAAGTTCAGAAGAAAGTTAAATCGCTATTCTTATGTGTGATTAAAGCTATTCTGAGTCGCAATGCCCTGCAGAGATGGGTGCTCACTGAGGTATTTCAGCGAGGCTTTAAAGTCCTCAAGCAGCAATTCGGCAAAGTCCATCTCAAAACCACGGCGGCACATAATGCGCATCACTACAACGTCGGACATCTCACCGCTCAGAGTAAACGCAGGTACCTGCCAACCCCGTAGTCGTAAACGTTCAGAGAGATCGAGCAGGGTATAACCCGGATTCGCGCCCTCTTTCACACGGAAACATACCGCAGGAATCCCCTCTTCAGGACCGCCAGAGCAGATAAATTCATATGGACCTAATTTGGCGATAGCATCGGCTAAGTAACCAGCGACTTGATAAGAGGCGCTTTGCACCTTGGTGTAACCCTCTCGCCCCAAACGCAAAAACTCATAATATTGCGCAATAACCTGACCTGCTGGACGAGAGAAATTAATTGCGAACGTGCCAATTTGTCCGCCTAAATAATCCACTTTAAACACCAGTTCTTCTGGTAACGCGGCCTCATCACGCCAGATCACCCAGCCACAGCCAAGGGGAGCAAGACCAAACTTATGACCCGAGGCGCTGATGGATTTAACCCGAGGTAAACGGAAATCCCACACGATATCCGGTGCAACGAAAGGCGCCAAAAAGCCACCGCTGGCGGCATCGATATGCATATCAATATCTAGGCCGGTATCCGCCTGAAGTTTATCCAGCGCATCATGCAGCGGCTGAGGGAATTCATAGTTGCCGGTATAGGTCACGCCAAACGTCGGTACGACGCCGATGGTGTTCTCATCACAGGCTTCAACCATACGTTTTGGATCCATAAACAACTGACCCGGCTGCATAGGAATTTCACGCAGCTCGACATCCCAGTAGCGTGCAAATTTATGCCAGCAAATCTGAACAGGGCCACAAACCAAATTCGGCTTGTTCGTTGGTTTACCCGCAGCCTCCATACGTTTACGCCAGCGCCATTTCATCGCCATACCGCCCAACATACAGGCCTCGGAAGAACCGATAGTGTTGGTACCGACCGCTTGGCCATTTGCGGGTACCGGCGCATTCCACAGGTCTGCCATCATGTTCACGCAGCGTAGATCGATGGCTGCAGACTGTGGGTATTCCTCTTTGTCGATCCAGTTTTTATTGATCGATAAGTCCATTAACTTATGAACATTATCGTCATCCCACGTTTGGCAAAACGTGGCCAAGTTCTGACGGGCATTCCCATCAAGAAACAGTTCATCGCTAATGATTTGAAATGCAACATCCTCACGCATTTCGTCTTTAGGGAAAATTTTTCCCTCAGAAATATTACGAATCGCTTCTGAACCAAAGCGGGAATCTAATAGCTCTGAGCGAAAATCCGCTACTTCTTTCTTAGCCATTCTTAACTCCTAAAAGGTATTTGTCTTTCTGTTAAAGCTAGGCCACCAATAAAATTGGCGCAAGTTAGCCGCAAGGATTAAATATCACAAAGATACCAATACAAGACCACAAAATGAAAATTCACTTTATTTTCATAAGATAAAACTGAAATTAATATAGAACAATTTTCTTGCATGAAAAGTCAGGAAATGTCATTTACCTGATTACTACTTTTTCTGGTCTCAATACGCTATAAAAAAATTTGCGACATGGAAGAACAACGTTATATTGAAATAGCAGCATTCAACGATATTAATTTGGAGATATTAAGCATGAATAAAAAAACATTATTAATCAGCATGGTATGCCTAATGGGCTTTTCTGCTATAGGACACGCAGCAGAAAACAAGAAGCCTGTTAAATCATGGACATGCGAAGATTTCCTAGCGCTAGATGAAAGTTTCAAACCCACCGCCATTGGCTTTGCAGAAGCGCTAAACAAAAAAGACAAACCAGAAGATGCGGTACTTGATGTCGATGGAACTGAAAAAGTCATTCCACTGGTCATCGAAGCATGTAAACAAAATCCGAAAGAGTCTTTCGCTCAAAAAGTTAAGTCTGAATGGAAAAAAGTAAAAAAAGACATGTGACATTACGCTAGCAAGCCTGTGAACCTTTATAATACATTTCATTGTGATGATTCTTCTCAGGCTTGCTAAATCACATGACAAAAAACAACACAATTTCCTCTCAGGTTATTGTGCGATTTATTTTATTCGCCATGCGCTGTAAAACTAATGATGATAAATACAGTTTACTAAAAGTAAGAAAATTAACTCCATGATTTATTATCATTAATGTCAGGACACTATCTATGAGTCATATTGCCATTGCGTTTCATCAGATCGATGTTGGTAATACAGCGTTTATGCTGTTATGTACCAGCTTAGTGATGTTGATGACGCCAGGATTAGCATTTTTCTATGGAGGGCTCGTTTCTCGCAAAGATGTGCTCACGATTATGTTCCAAAGCTTTGTATCGATGGGATGGACTGCAATACTGTGGTTTGTTGTCGGATATTCGCTCTGCTTTGGCCCCACCATCAACGGCATCATAGGTGATCCCTCCTACTACGCCTTTTTGAATAACGTACATCCAAGCACAATGTATACTGGCAATTCAGGTGGTATCCCTCTGATTGTTCATATTGGTTATCAGATGATGTTTGCCATTATCACACCGGCGCTTATCACCGGTGCATTTGCCAATCGAGTCACCTTCCGCGCTTACCTTATTTTCCTCACTTTATGGCTGCTCTTCGTCTACTGCCCATTTGTTCACATGGTCTGGAGCCCGAACGGTCTCTTTGCGCGCTGGGGCGTACTCGACTTCGCGGGCGGTATCGTGGTGCATGCAACCGCAGGATTCGCAGCCTTAGCAGCAGCGCTCTATGTGGGTAAACGTGCCATCAGCAGCGGCGGAAGCCATAGTGTGCCGTTCATCGCACTTGGAGCAGGACTATTGTGGTTTGGCTGGTACGGGTTTAACGCGGGCTCCGAACTACAGGTGAACACCGTGACGGTGTCAGCTTTTTTTGCCACCGATATCGCCGCGGCTACCGCTGCCGTTACTTGGCTTATTATTGAATATTGCCATACCAAGAAGCCTAACTTTGTAGGCTTTTTAACTGGCTCTATCGCTGGGCTTGCGACTATTACTCCCGCCGCTGGCTATGTATCGCTCCAAGCTGCGGCGCTGATCGGCATCATAGCGAGTCTGGTGTGCTACTTTATGGTAGGGCTTATGCGTAAATATTTGGATGATGCATTAGATGTGTTTGGCGTGCACGGAATGGGCGGCGTTGTAGGTTCCATTCTGCTGGGCGTGTTTGCGACTCAGCTGTGGAATCCTGCTGGCGCATCCGGCCTGCTAGACGGGAACGTAAACTTTTTCTTCAAACAGGTCGTTGTGGTCGTATTCGCGAGCGTCTGGTCGTTCATCGTGACCTACGGAATACTCTGGTCTATCGATAGATTCACACCAGTTAGGGTTAAACGTGAATATCAGATTGCAGGAATTGATGAAGAACAGCTCGGCGAAAATGCTTATCCGGCTGACAAATAAACCAGCCACATAGAAATAATACAGCTCGGCGAATCACTTATTCACTGATAATTAAACATATTTAATATTACCCTAAATAATTCGGGCTACATGTCGGCGACAAGTTAGTGACTGAACTAACGTCGCTACCGTACCTATAGCTTGAAGTATAATGGGGACAGATAATAGGATCTGATAGCCATGAATAAATACTCAGTACCCCTGCTAGTTGGCCTCATCTCCAGCGGTTTGCTGATGGCAAACGTTGCCAAAGCAGCACAAGATGTCACACCGACCAATATGACATGCCAAGAATTCCTCAACATGAATTCTAAATCCTATAGCCCTATCGTATTTTGGATACTTAATAAAGATACTGATTTCAGCGGCGGAGATTATGTGGACTGGCACGAAACAGAAACCCTCGCGACCCCTAAAGCGGTAGAGCTGTGTAAGAAATCACCATCGACCAAAGTCGAGTCGCTGAAAGAAACGCTGGAAAATGCAGTGAAAAAAGTCGAGTAATCCCAAACAGCTGGAGCACTGTTCCCGATAACAAAAAGGCCGAAGATTTCTCTTCGGCCTTTTTGTTATCAGGGCTATCTCAATATCACGAAATATCGTGGATAAAGCTAAGGAAATCGCTTTTGCGCAACAAAGAGAGACGCTCGCGGAATTGGCGCAATTTGCTGTAAATCGATTTATCCGCTGTATTCAGCTTAGCCGCAATACACTTCACTCGCATTCCGCTCATCATGTCATCCAAAATCGTGAATGTCTCTTCGGTCACTCGACCTGGACCATTAGATGTTTGAAACGTATGTTGCACTTCTTGAGTCACAAAACGCCCCCCGCTCAAGACTTGCTTCACGGCCTGTTCCACAGATTCAAGAGGTGCTTTTTTATTTATAAAGCTGGCATTATCAATCAGACGCACAAAGTTCAGCGTATGCTCAGCCTGATTAGAGGTCCAAAAGACAATACGATACAGGTCATATGCACGCAGGCCAGACAGGCTGCGTACCAGATGGAAAATAGACTGATTCAAACTGTCTAAGTCTACCATGATAAATTTAGTTCTATCAGAATCAACGACTGCGCCCTGCCCCAGAGGCGCAATCTTTTTCAATATGCTTTTCAAACCCGTAGCGAACATAGGATCGTCAGATAAAATACCAATTACCGCGTTGTCTAGATTAATGACTTCAAGCTCAGATGATGATGTGGATAATGAATTCATGTTTTATTACCTTAAATATCATCGGCAGCACCACTGCGGGATACCTTGCCTAGTAGTACATCCGTGTGATAACTCCCAGCCGACGCGGTTTCGCTGCAACATAAAGCCCATTATTCGTAATGACAGTGGCATTATTAAGAGGACAACCCTATTTTTTGCTAATAAAGGTCAGATACTCACTATCTACACGTTATATTTATAACGACGTAACGTGAACGAATAAAAATAAAGTGCGCCGAGTTTGGAGGACCTATACCCAAGAAAGTTTTATTGTTGGGTATATATGAGTACAAGTTAGGTAGAAATAACACGATTAACAATAACTCAGGGCGGAAATCCCTTTTGCATAAAGTGAAATGTAGTTCTTTTGTATCTGATATGTAGGCAAGTAAAAGCAGTCACATGCCATTAAAAACTAACAAAATTCTTAATTTTCATCCGTTTATTTTTTGTATGTAACAATTGTCTACTTTTTATCTTGTCTAGTGATTTTCATCACACAATTTAGACAATGTTAGACAGATCACAATAAATAGCATTAAATGTTCAAAATGACACATTCATTATCTAAAATTTCAACGCCAATAGTTATCTATCCAAATAAAAAAGGATAATCATTCGCTATCCTTCTTATATACAAACGATGTAAAAACAAGATATTTATTTTGGCAATCAGTCAATTCTCATTTTCTAACTGCGCCTGCTCCCCTACCCTTATTTGCTGTATTAGCTCAATGATATTCGCATCAGCAGCTCGACTCTTGTGGTAATGGGCATAAATGGTTCCCATGGGTTTTGCATGTGGGAAATCCAAGATCTGCACATCTACAAGTTTTTCAAATTGATGAGCAAAAATCCTACCACAAACAAGAATATAATCAGTCGTTGCCGCCATCATCATTAAATTCAGTACCGACGTACTTGAGTATATCGGTGCCTTGTTGTGCGGGTTTAACACGATGTTATCTTCAAACAAGGAGGGCCACATCGTTGGGCTAAGATACTCTTCATTTTCTAGCTGCTTAAGATTAAAACCAGCTTTAATACGCGGATGTCCCTTACGACACATTACCACGGGGAAGACGTCAAACAATGGAACGTTAGTAATCATCCAGTCAGCATATTTTTGTGGGGTGAAGCTAATATCTATTTTCCGAGTACGCAGTCTAGTGATGTCTTTTGTTAGGTCGCCGTCATGGGTTTCATTCGTCAAGGCAACGCTATCAAAGGGATATCCCTGTTGCTGCAATATGCTGGTTAAATAATACTCTAACATCGGTGACAAGCTGAGTTTCAATCTCGTTTGGCGATTATCACCATGATGCAATGAGGTCGATACACTCACCGCGCTCTGAATGCTATTAAGCGCTTGAGCTAAATTAGGGGTAATATTATAAGCGAGAGCCGTCGGTTCTAACCCTTTTTTGGTACGAATAAACAGAGGGTCATTAAAGCTATCACGCATTTTCTTAAGAGCACGGCTGACAGAGGCCGTTGAACTATTCAGCAGTTCAGCCGCTAAGGTGACACTTCGCGTATCCATCACCGTTAAAAAAATTCGGATAACGCTCACATCAATATCGAGCATGCCTTTACCTTGCCTTGTTAGCTAAAAACATTCGACCAAAAATCGACACGTGCAGCCAAGAGAATTGCGGATATATTTTACCGCCGTGATTATGACATAAAACACCGCGTCAGCCTCATTAAATAGAATATAGCTGCTCAGATTTAAGGCTTATTTTTTTGCACAACGGGAGTATTTCATTCTTTTTTTTCAGAAATACGCTCTGGATTAGATGTGATGTACAAAGTTGAGCTTAATTTAGCAGAATATTCTATATAAGAGTAAATTACGAGTAATGACGATATACACGCCATAATGTTGTGCCGTGTTTAACGCATGTGTTCGTGTAACAACACCTCCCATATTTGCCTGATATTTTGCCTTGCTGCTCTACTCTGCTAGGATCTAGCTTAATCCTTTACCCTGACGTGAGAAATTAACCGCCTAAAATGACATCGTTTCTTGGTGCATGCCGGTGAAAAATGCTTATGCCGAATGACATAGATGCCAAAAGTAGTACAGCCAGCGTCACCAAACAGGTGACCAAAACCATTCATAAAGCCAACTGCTTCGTAACCTGGTTCAAAGCCATTCCTAGCGTTGCGCATATTATTCGTGCGGTTGACCGTTTTAATGATCGACTCGGAAGTCAGTTTGGTGCTGCCATCACCTACTTCTCCTTTCTATCCCTAATCCCCATTTTGATGGTTTCTTTTGCAGCAGTGGGTTTCGTATTGGCATCAAATCCAGATTTACTCACCGAACTTATTAATAAAATCGTCAGCAGCATTAGCGATCCAAACTTAGCCAACACACTTAAAAATACCGTAAATACCGCGATTCAGCAGCGTACTACCGTGGGACTAACGGGTTTAGCCATTGCCCTGTATTCAGGCATTAGTTGGATGGGGAATCTGCGTGAAGCGATTCGCGCCCAGTCACGCGATGTATGGGAACGTAATCCTCAGGATCAAGAGAAGTTTTATTTTCGCTATTTGCGAGATTTTATCTCGCTGACCGGCTTAGTCATCGCATTGATCGTTTCGCTCTCTTTCACCTCAATCGCGGGCGCAGCGCAGGCTTCCATCGTTAAAGCACTCGGCCTTGATGGCATTGAATGGCTACGCCCAGTAATGACGGCCATCGCGCTCTCGATTTCAATCATGGCTAACTATCTATTATTCCTGTGGATTTTCTTAGTACTGCCGCGCCACAAGCCAAAGAAAAAGGCATTATTACGCGGTACGCTTATCGCCGCGATTGGCTTTGAAGTGATTAAATTTGTGATGACATGGACTCTGCCAAGCCTTGCGCGCTCACCTTCCGGCGCAGCCTTTGGCTCGGTCATTGGTCTGATGGCTTTCTTCTACTTCTTCGCTAGGCTCACGCTATTTTGCGCCGCATGGATTGCCACCGCTGACTATGCGGGCGATAAAACCGTAGAGCGTAAAGCACCACAAGATTAACCTGCTAATACTGCCTGTTCCCGCCAATGAATAACGGGGGGAACAGGACATTTCTCAGCGATGCAACGGATATCTCTCTGCCAGAAAATCGAGGAAACAACGAATTCGCGCCGAAAGTTGACTGTTTCGATAATACACCGCGTGAATAGATTGATAGGTTTCCAACGTATGCTCGGTAAGTATCGGCACCAAACGCCCTTCGGCGATATCCTGGTGCGTCATAAAATCAGAAAGGCACACAATCCCCCTTCCGCTTATCGCTAAATGACGCAATGTCTCGCCGCTAGAGGCTGCAATATCGGGCGTAACCGCAAAACTAGCACACTGACTCTGTTTAAGCGGCCACTGATTTAATGACTGAGGCTGCGTGAAGCCTAACAGACGATGCCCACTCAAATCAGTGACCTGCTGTGGCGTTCCGTGTTTTTGAAGATAGCTCGGAGACGCCAAAACCTTTAACCTTGAGCGCCCAATTGGACGCGCATGCAGGCTCGAATCTTGCAGAGTACCAATACGAATCGCCACATCAGTGCGCTGCTCCAGAAGGTCAATAATCTGATCGCTGGTATTCAGCTCTAGAACGATTTCTGGAAACCGAGCGGTAAACTCATCAATCAAGGGCACCACCACGTGCAACATAAACGGTGATGCCGCGTTTATACGCAAACGTCCAGCGGGACGATGACGCTGGAGCGCCAACTGCTCTTCGGCTTCTTCAATCGCCTCAAGAATAGCGCGAGCGCGGTCAAGAAAGATGCGCCCTTCTTCGGTTAAATCAATACGCCGCGTAGTGCGGTTCAATAGCGTAGTTTCCAGCTTTTGCTCTAAACGCCCCAGTGCTCGGCTAATCCCGCTCGGCGTTTGTCCTAACTGCTCTGCTGCGCCTGTCAGGCTCCCTGCATCTACGACGGCGACAAACGCCACAAGCTCTTCGGTTGTAGTTTTCATTATTGCTCACCAATCAATTATCTTGTGAGTATAACCCTATTTTTCAGCAAAAATAATCCGTGCAAACTCAGCGCCATCAATTATTCATATCGAAGATATTTCAACACGCAGCAACCTGCGGTTTGAAAAACGAAAAGAAGAGGAGTTTGCAGTTATGCCATTAGCTCTGTTTGCGCTGACCATCAGCGCCTTTGCCATCGGTACCACAGAGTTTGTTATCGTGGGGCTGATCCCGACCATAGCCGCTGACTTGCAGGTTTCTCTGCCGTCAGCCGGCCTACTGGTAAGTTTATATGCGCTCGGCGTAGCTATCGGTGCCCCTGTGCTCACTGCACTAACCGGTCGTATGCCACGTAAGACGCTGCTAATTGGTCTGATGGTGCTGTTTACCCTCGGCAACCTATTAGCGTGGAAAGCCCCCGGCTATACCTCTCTGATGACCGCCCGCGTCTTGACGGGCTTAGCCCATGGCGTCTTTTTCTCTATCGGCTCAACGCTCGCGACGAGTCTGGTACCGAAAGAAAAAGCGGCCAGCGCTATCGCTATCATGTTCACAGGTTTGACTGTTGCTCTGGTGACCGGCGTACCTTTAGGTACGTTCATCGGTCAACATTTCGGCTGGCATGAAACCTTCTTAGCCGTATCGCTACTGGGTATTGTCGCACTGATCGGTAGCCTGATTTTTGTACCGAATGGCTTGAAACATACCCCTCCTGCGTCTATCGCACGTCAGCTTACTATTTTAAAACAGCCGCGTTTGCTGATGGTATATGCTAAAACGGCTCTGGGTTATGGCGGTAATTTCGTTGCCTTTACCTTCTTAGCTCCGATTTTACAGCAGGTCAGTGGGTTCAGCGCTGGTGCCGTTACCTGGGTTATGCTGATTTATGGCGTATCCGTTGCGGCAGGTAATCTCTGGGGGGGACGTTTAGCTGATCGTATGGGGCCAATCAAAGCGTTGCAGATTATCTTCTTACTGCTCGCTGCTGTACTGGCCGTATTCAGCTTTACCGCCCATAGCCCAATACTGGCACTCATTACCGTGTTGTTCTGGGGTGCCGTCGCCTTTGGTAACGTCCCTGGGCTACAGGTTTACGTGGTGCAGCAGGCAGAACGCTACGCACCACATGCTGTAGACGTGGCTTCCGGCCTGAATATTGCCGCTTTTAATCTCGGCATTGCTGGAGGTGCATGGGTCGGTGGAATGGTCGTTGAGAACTACGGTTTGATGGTAACCCCTTGGATTGGTGCTATCGTTGTACTGCTAGCCTTTGGGATGACCCGCTGGAGCGGCGCATTAGACAAACGCGCCTGTGCTCAGTAAGGTAAGCACCCTTAAGGTTTAATAATATAACGGGGTAATGATGAGATTTCAGCGCAGAACATGTTTCGCCATAGCGATCGTCGTTGTGCTACTCATCATTACTGCTTTCTTTTACTTACGACCCACACACTCTGATGCATTGTGGAAAATAGTCAGCCAGCAATGCGTACCACATCAGCAACAGCGCCAAAATCCGAGCCCTTGTGCCGAGGTTAATCTCGCTCAGAGATTTGTGATCTTTAAAGATCGCAACGGACCATTGCAATATCTATTAATGCCGACGGCAAAAATTACCGGAATTGAATCTCCTTTGCTGCTCAAACCGCAGCAACCCAACTATTTTGCTGCCGCTTGGCAACAGCGTCCGTGGTTATCAAAGCGCTATGGCAGTCCGGTGCCTGATAATGTGTTGTCGTTGACCGTAAACTCTGAATATGGTCGTAGCCAAAATCAACTACATATCCATATGTCTTGCACCAAACCCCAAGTACGCCAGCAAATAAACAGGTTGATACCGTCACTCTCTAATCAATGGCAGCCAATAAAAAATGGCATCAACAGCCACCGCTATTGGGCACGTAAATTAGAAAAAAGTGAGCTATCACATAGTAGCCCATTTATTCTACTCGCCAACGGCTTACCCGCAGCACGCGAAGATATGGGTGCATTTGGATTGGCTTTGCTGCCTGTGGATGATGGAAGTTTTGTGTTATTAGCCACCCAGCGCGAATGGTGGAAAATGAATCTGGCATCAATTGAAGAAATTCAGGATCACCGCTGCATCAGCCTTTATACCTCACGCCGATAAACCTTATAAAGTTTAGGCCCACATGCGATGCTCTCTTGTATAAAAAGCGAGCTTCTGTTTTTATTATTAAGAAACATAAAGATAATCTTATCGTTTTTGATCGCTTTGGGAGGGAGTATGGAGTACTACGGATACGTTTTAGTGAAATTTATTTTGGGATTCGCCATCGTCATTACACACTTAAATTTCTCAGGTAAAACTCAGCTATCGCAAATGACGCCGGTCGACTTTATTGGCAACTTCGTATTAGGTGGAATTATTGGCGGCGTGATCTACAGCGATGCGATCCCTCTCTATCAATATATTATCGTATTGCTCATTGGGGTATGCTTAATTTCACTACTGAATGCCATCAGTAAGCACGTCTATTTTTTCCGCTCAGTCACCATCGGCGATCCAATCCCTATTATAAAAAAAGGGCGTTTTCTGATGGAGAACATTCTGGCCAAGAAAAACAAAATCGATATTTTAAACGTATCCTCTCAGTTACACGCCCAAGGTATTCATTCGTTCCAAGAGATTAACTACGCCCAAATTGAGCCTAGCGGACAGCTTACCGTTGTGTGCGAAGGCGCTCAGATGCCATCAATCATTCTGATGAAAGATGGACGTCTACGCTCTTATGAACTAAATCAGATAGAAAAAGATGAAGCATGGATGCAACAGGAGTTAGAACGTTGCGGAATTAAAGCTGAAGATGTATTCATCGCTGAGTTTTGGGATGGGAAGCTGATGTTCATTTTGCGCGATGGTGAGATCGTTCGTTAACCTATTAAAGCATCGGGGCGGAAGCCCGCCCCGAGAGCATCATTAGCTACGGATTTTACGGTAGATAAACAGCACCACCAACGCGCCAATAACAGCAACCATAAAGCTGCCAAAGTTAAAACCGTCAACTTTGCCATAGCCAAAGAAAGTGCTGATATAACCACCAACAACGGCACCGACCACACCAAGAATGACGGTAACAATAAAACCACCGCCGTCTTTCCCCGGCATGATCCATTTAGCCAAAATACCGGCAATAAGCCCAAAAATAATCCACGAAAGGATTCCCATATATTCCCCCTAAATTTACTGATTAAAAATGATATAACCCACACCTAAATTATAGTGTGTCTAACGTTATTGATTGCCATTTGTTGCAGGAGCAGAACCGCTTTGTGCTGGCGGGTTTTGCTTCATACTGTCTTTTATCGCCTGAGTTTTCGTCTGAGCATCGGCTGACAGATCGTTCGCACCGCTAATAGCGCTGTCTTTAATGTTCTTCGCCTGTTCAACGATCTGATCGCTTTGCTGCTTAGCCTGCTTTTCTAGCGAATTGGCTTTAGCTTTCGCGTCATCCGTAATAGCATCCGCTCGTTTTTCTGCTTCGCTTTTAATTGCTTTCGCTTTGTCCTTCAGCTGCTCAGCCTGAGCGTCAGCCTCTTTCTTCAGCTTATCAGCCTGCTGCTTTGCAGCATCGGTGATCTGATCGGCTTTATTATCCGCAGCATCTTTGATTTGTTCCGCGTTATCTTTCGCTTTATCAAGGTTGGCATCTACCTTCGTGGAATCATCACAGCCTGCGACAACCAATCCAAAAAGCGAAGCTAACAGGACCTTATTCCATACGTTCATCATCCATTTCCTTGTTTTCTGTGTGCATTAAAAATGAACAACACAATCATGTTGTTACACCCAAAAAGCATAGACCATATTTCTAGGCTTGCCATTTTAGATGGACTGTTTGACTATTTTTTCATCCCTTTCAGCATGCCACCACACTGATTAGAATCCACTTCACTTGGCGATATCAACGCTAGCAACGCTGCTGCAGGCGCAACAACAGCGCCCAAAGCAACGGCTGCTACACCACGCGCAATGAGAGGACCTGCTTTAACCCCGACGTCAGGATGCTTAAAGGTTCCCTTCACATACAGCGGGGAGCGTAAAGTGAGAACACGCATTCCCTTACTTTCAGGATCAATCGATAAATCCATCCGTTCAGTCGCTAAATTGACGTTACCCGAAATATTTATCACCGCATTTTCGGTATCAAAGACGAACAATCGCGTAGCGGCTAAACCATTTTTGATGCCAATGTCCGCCGCCGCACAGTTAATCTTGACCTCATCATCGCCAAATAATTTGCCCACCAGATAGTTACCCACGTTAAGGCCGGCTATCTCCATCAAGTTTCGACTTATTACACCGTCATTAACCAGTAAGCGCACATCGCCGTTGCTAGTACCAAGCAAATCAGCCACTGAGTTCCCCGTCCCACTTATTTTGGCATCACCGTTCAGTTGTCCTAAGCTACGACGCATCGATTCAACATTCGGCAGCAGCTTTTGTAGTTGGAAACCACGGGCGTGAAGGTCTGCCGTACCGCGCATCGGCGAGCGTTTTCCTTCAAGGCGAATCGTTGAATTCAGGTTGCCACCGGCTACGCCAAAGCGTAACGGATCCATGAGTAACGTACCGTTATTTAAAGAGAGATGAGTATAGAGATCGCTAAGCGGCAGCGACTCTCCGTGCTCAATGCGCTTGGCCGTAAATTTGACGTTTGCATCCATCGTAGACCATTGCTTGGTATCAAATTTATCCCTAGGCAGAACTTTATCGGATGGCTGAGTTGCTTTTTCGCCTCGGCTCGCTTTTTCTTGATTAGAATCAGCGCCGATAAGCGGAGCCAAATCAGCAAAGCGGAGCTGGTTAGAAACTAATTCCCCGCTCAGAGACGGGCGAGGTTTGCTCATCTCATAGGTTAGGCTACCGTGAATATCGCTGTCGCCAATTTTACCGTTGAAGTTTTGATAACGATAAATCGCGCCTTTTGCACGTTTAAGCTCTGCGCTAAGGTGTCCATCAGTGGAGTAAGGCGGCGTATCCGGTAACACGATGCCGGTGAGTTTATGCAACTGGCTCAGGCTCTGTCCTGAAAATTGCAGGCGTAGATCCAGCGCGCCTAAATTGAGTGGATCGCTCAGCGTACCAGCGACCGCTACACGCGTTTTTCCCGAACGAACATCAGCCTGTAATGGGAATAATCCATCAGGATCGCGTAACGCTAGCATTCCACCAATCTTCCCGCTGCCCGAAAGTGACTCATCGTTATACGTGCCATCCACTTTCCAGCCAAAGACATAATCCGGTGCTTTCTTACTCGCCACTTTTTTCGCAGAGCTACTATCGCCCACCACTTCACTAAATGGCAGAGGTTTGCCCAACGGATCGATGGTCGCTTTGAATTTTGCACCGATCATTGCGTCGTCATAAGCGATCTTCCCCTGATCAAAGACAATGTCGTCGATCTTGAAAGACCAAGCCGATTTTTGATCTTTAGGCTGACCCTCATTAGAGGCGTTCGCAAGCTCAAAGGTCCAGTTATTCTTGCCATTTGCCAACCTGCGCAACGATGCATCTGGCTGTTTGAGTTTAATTCGAGGGATATAAATCTGCTTACCCAGCAGAGCCAGCGGAGAGAGGCTGGCATCAACTCTCTCGAGCGATACCATAGATACTGCAGGAATATCAGCGGGGTTACCTAAAACAATATCTTCAGCATGAACATGAGGCCAAGGCACCCAAGAGCGCCAGCCGGTTTCATCTGCAGGCCGCGACCAATCAACCCCCAGATTGCCACGGATAGCAAAGGGACGGTTAAGCTCAGTTGAGACTTTCTGATTGATAGTTGGCTTGAGTCGATTCCAGTCAAAGGTGATCACAAAGATAACGATCCCGACGATCACCAAAGCAACGATCCCTGCTAACCAACTCAGAGTTTTTTTTGTTCTGGTCATTGGCATGTCCTAAATATTTAACCTAAAAGTGTCGTTTCCCACACATAACAATAGGTTAATTTTTAGAAATACGCCTGTTTACAGGCTAAAGCGGAAGATGAGCTATTCGCTAAAGCGCATAGGAAGTTGATGCAAAAAATCAAATGGATTGGGACGGGAAAGGTAATAACCCTGTGCTGCGCAAGCCTCTGAGCGTTTAACCAGTGTCCATTCTTGGGAAGTTTCGACGCCCTCAACAATCACACCTTTGGCATAGCGACTCATCAGCGCTACTAATGCATAAAATAATCGGATCCCTTCATGGCTTTCACGTAAAAACGAAAATAGGGCGCGATCGAGCTTTACAAACTCATAGCGGCACTCCATCAACGAGGAGAAATTAGCCAACCCGCTACCAAAATCATCTAGCCATAAACGGTGTACGTCTTCTAACGATTGAATAGGCATCGTCAGCGCGGCATAAGCGTGCTCTACCATTTCAAACCGCAGATATGGCATGTGATCCAACAGCTCACGCGCTTCAGGCTGCAACTGTAAAGATTGCAACGTTTGGCCATCGACGTTAACGGAAACAAGCAGATCGCACTGCTGAATAAAACCGTGCCATTGGTAGATTAATCTAAGTTGCTCCAGCACCACGTCCTGACGCAAGCTCTCAGAAATATGTTCAAAATAGTCTTCTGGGGATAAACGGCAATCGGGGTTTTCAGGATGATGCACGGCAGTAAGTAATTCTATTGCCAGAAGTACGCCGCTGGTGCAATAAATGGGTTGGAAAGTATACATTCTCTGGCACTGACTCCAGTAGCTCTTTTCTTGATTGAGCTCCAGTGGGGGCAACGGGGGCACCATCCACCCCGTGGCCATCATCTTGCCAATTTTCATGTGTCCACCATCCGCATACACCTTGTGAGAATCACTCTTCGTCCAAACGGACAATTAACAAAGGCAATTATCGGCAGGAGGCCTCAAATCTTTAACCGAGTTTCCTGTTAGCTTAGTCACTGCCGATTAAATAATGGCGGGTATCACGGAGTTTAGCAAATGAGCTACCCTAACTAGGGTTCTATCGCTATACACCCGTCGTACTTGAAATTGCACCTGTGCTGGCTAGACAAATTCGTTCCCGACGAATTTGTCACTCGCTTGCCGACTTGATGCAGCGCCAATTATTTTGGGTATAGAACCGATATGCAGCGTGTTCATTGTATGGGAATTAATCGACTCACCTTTCGACAGATGGAGTATCAATATGCCTTTCGTTAATATCAAAATCACTCGTGAAGGCGCCACCGCCGAGCAAAAAGAAGCCCTGATCGCGGGCGTCACTCAGTTACTGGTGGACACTATGGGGAAAAATCCGGCGACGACCGTCGTGATCATCGAAGAGGTTGAAACCGACAATTGGGGGATCGGCGGTAAAAGCGTGACGGAACTGCGCAAGAAAAAATAGTTTATCTACCCCCCCGAATCCAGCGTTGCCTACCTGCATTCGGGGGAGGTATTCAGAAGCTCTCTCACTATTTTTAGATCCATATCATATAAAAATAGAACACTGTTTTATTTATATTGACGATAGGTTTTCCAACGGGGAAACTAAGGCTATTGCGTCTTTATTATCCTCAATAAAACAGGCTTTTCTTCATGACCACTGCTTCACACTCAAGTGCAAAAATTGCCGTTATCGGTGAATGTATGATTGAACTGTCGCAAAAAGGCGCGGATCTTTCCCGCGGATTTGGTGGCGACACACTGAATACCTCCGTTTACCTTTCCCGTCAGGTGCCAGAATCCAAACTTGCGGTACATTATGTCACTGCGCTGGGTACCGATACATTCAGCGATGAAATGTTGAATGCGTGGCAACATGAGGGAGTCAAAACCGAGCTCACTCAGCGCCTAGAGAACAAACTGCCAGGCCTGTATTTTATTGAAACCGACGCCAGTGGCGAACGTACTTTCTATTATTGGCGCAACGATGCCGCTGCCCGCTATTGGCTGGATAGCGATAGCGCCGAAGCGATCTGTGACCAGCTAGCACAATTCGACTACCTATATCTGAGCGGTATTAGCTTGGCTATTCTGAACGACAACAGTCGTGAGCGCTTACTAACACTATTAAAACGCTGCCGTGCCAACGGTGGAAAAGTGATTTTCGATAACAACTACCGTCCACGTTTATGGCAAAGCGTTGAACAGACGCAATCAGCCTATACAGCGATGCTATCCTGTACTGATATCGCCTTTTTAACGTTGGATGACGAAGATTTGCTGTGGGGCGCAAAGCCCGTTGATGAAGTGATCGCACGTACTCATGCGCTTGGCGTGAGCGAGGTGGTGATTAAGCGCGGAGCAGATTCCTGCATCGTTTCAGCCGCAGGCCAAACCGTCGATGTGCCCGCCGTCAAACTGCCAAAAGATAAGGTTATCGATACCACCGCCGCGGGTGACTCATTCAGCGCCGGCTATCTCTCTGTGCGTCTGCTCGGTGGTGAACCTGCCGCCGCTGCACAGCGTGGACATCAAACCGCCAGCACCGTCATTCAGTACCGTGGAGCCATTATCCCGCAAGACGCGATGCCTCGCTAAAATACCCGCCACTAACAAGTTTCACGCTAGTCCCTTTTCAGAGACTAGCGTGAATATAGAGACTACTGGGCTGAAGTCGGTTCTTCTTTCGCAGCCGGATCCGTCTGTGACGCTGGTGCAGAAGAGGTATCTTCTGGAATCGCATCAGCCGCCGCAGCCGCATCTTCCATATTCAATCCCATGATGCTGCTATACACATCACGCAACGCTTTCACGTTTTCTTCCGGCTCTCCGCGCGGTTGGCGCAAGATTAACGTTGGCTCACGGGAAAGTTGGTTATGCAGTTCTTGGTTTAGATCGTCCAGCGTGAGCGTCGCCAAGAAATCCTGACGCAGCTTCTGGTAGGTCTCAGGAGAAATATCCACGACGCCGCTTTGCTGAGAGCGTAAACGCTGACTCATCAGAATATCAGTATCGGTGCGCGCATAGGTGGCAAACAGCTTCGTGAGCTGATCTTTCTTCTGCGCAACAATAGTATCGAATTCTTGCTGAGTAATACCGTCGTCATGTACCGCAGACATTTCGGTCGCAATAAAGCTCAGAGCCTTATTCAAATTCGCCTGAGTGGTTGCCAGATGGATAGCACATTGCGAACGCTGATATTGCACTTGGCAATCAAACATCAGGTTTACCGAACCTTTCAGATCGCTGTTAGCTAAAACCTGCTGCAGATGGCTAAACAGAGCCTCACGCGCGAAATCGCTTTTCCAGTAGCGCTGTAGAACCTGAGAATCGCGGATCGGTTGCCAAGGAACATCCCATGTGATCGACAACGTGTCTTGCTGTGCATTATCGGCGATCAGATTAATGGGGGTGTTTGGCAACGGTGCGAGCGTTGGCAGAGTCGCAGGCGTTTCACGCTTACCTTTTAACTCAGCAAAAGCCTTATTGATCTGCTCGCTCAACGAGCGGGAGTCTACATTCCCCACCACATACAGGGTCATAGCATCGGGCGTATACCACTGCTGATAAAACGATTTCAGCAGTTGAGTATCAACCGGTCGGTTCGGTCCTTGACCAGGCTCATGTCCTAACAGCGTTGACCCCTTGAGACGCAACCGCCACCAAGGATCATTGACATCAGAAGGCAATGTCGCCACGAGATTCTCCGGCGACTGCAGCGCGCTAATCACCGTATTATTATCGATCTGTAGCTTACCTGCCGTATTGGCTAACCATTGCAAAGCATCCTTCAGCAGTTCAGGACGGTTATTAGGCAAGCTAAGATTGTAAGCGGTGTAATCATAAGAGCTCACCGCCGGAGGCAATGGGCGCTGAGGGTCAATACTTTGCTGCCAGAACGATTGTAATTGGCTGGCGGTGAAATTATCGCTGTGTGTTAATGCTAAGCGTGGCAGCAAATGGGCAAACCCCACCTGCTGGCTTGATTCTACAAGTGAGCCAGTGCTCACAATCATACGCAATTCAATCCGATCGGATGGGCGCTGTGGCGTGGCGAGCAGCTGCCATGAAAAACCATTATCTAGTTTTCCTTCCTGCCACGCAGGATCGGGCTGTAGTGCTTCAGAATGCACAGTGCTGCTGGCCGCTGCCAGCAACAATCCACCAACCATAAGCCGAATTTTGGTGCCTTGCATGTGAACCCCTACTAAATACTGACAATAATGTACGAATTCCCCTGAGGAAGATGACCTATCTGGCCCATAACAACGGCTAACTCAGTGTGATGAGTCAAACATCGATTTTTAGACCACGAGAGTAGGCTTATGTCTCCTGACAGAGAGAAAAAAAATTCTAAACAACGCCAAACCAAGATAACGAGAGTCTCAGGAAGATGGCAAACATCTATTGCCAACGTATCTGTAACTCACGCATGAAGAGTCAGCGGTTGTAGAAATGAATGGGCACATTATAAAGATGCCCCCGCTCGCATCAAGCGAATGGGGGCAATCCGTCATGTTCGGTAACAAAAACCGAGAAGTAGGAGGGTTATAGCGTCTGAGTTTGCGTTGCGCTGCGGTCTTTTTTACCTAAAACCGCTCTCATTTGGTTTTCATCCAGTTGACGAACGCGTTTAGCTACGACGATAGTTGCCACGCCATTTCCAATCAGGTTGGTCAGCGCACGAGCTTCGGACATAAAACGGTCAATACCTAAAATGAGCGCCAAACCCGCCACCGGCAAATGACCTACCGCAGAAATTGTCGCCGCCAGAACGATGAATCCGCTTCCGGTTACACCGGCCGCCCCTTTGGAAGAGAGCAGTAACACCACTAGAAGTGTGATTTGATGCCAGATATCCATATGGGAGTTAGTAGCCTGCGCAATAAACACCGCCGCCATCGTGAGATAAATCGACGTACCATCCAGATTAAACGAATACCCGGTCGGTATGACTAACCCAACTACCGATTTTTTACACCCGACTTTCTCCATCTTATCCAGCATACGCGGCAGCGCAGACTCAGATGACGATGTACCCAGTACAATCAGCAGTTCTTCTTTGATATAGGCAATGAAGCGGAAGATGCTGAATCCGGTCGCTTTCGCAATGGAGCCGAGCACAAACACCACGAACAGTACACAGGTAATATAGAAGCAGACAATCAACTGCCCCAGTTGTACCAGTGTCCCAACGCCGTATTTACCAATGGTGAAGGCCATGGCACCAAATGCACCTATCGGAGCCAACTTCATAATCATATTGATGATGCCAAAGATAACTTTGGAGAAGCTATCGATGAAGTTGAACATCATCTGACCCTTTTCACCTAAATGATGCAGTGCAAAACCAAACATCACGGCGAATAACAGGACCTGAAGAATATTACCGCTAGCAAAAGCGCCAATAACGCTGCCGGGGATAATATCCATAATGAACGCCACCAGCCCCTGCTGCGCAGCCTGATCGGCATACACCGCCACGGCCTTAGCATCTAACGCGGCAGGATCGACGTTCATCCCAGCACCTGGCTGAACGATGTTCACAATGACCAGACCGATAATTAACGCGATGGTGCTGACAACTTCAAAATAGAGCAGAGCAATTGCGCCAGTACGGCCAACCGCCTTCATGCTCTCCATACCTGCAATGCCAGTTACCACCGTACAGAAGATAACTGGCGCAATAATCATTTTGATGAGTTTAACAAATCCGTCGCCCAGAGGTTTCATCTGTGCGCCGAGGTCAGGGTAGAAATGGCCCAGTAATATCCCCAGTGAAATAGCTAATAACACCTGGAAATAAAGGCTTTTAAAGATATTTTTTTTCATATTATTCACTTCCTTATCGGGTACGCACGCATCAGATACAACGCACCAAAGGAGGGTTACACCTAGTACAACCTTCCTTTATATGACTCTGTACTGCGTTGGACGCAAAATAACACCGGCGTAACAATATGGAAATGCAATGTTGTAATTAGTAACCAAATTTTATCATTTTTATGAGCTGAAACGCATCAAACCCGCAATGAAAAAAGGGTTATCAATACAAAAAGAGGGGATTTATTGGGAGAATGGCCAGAAGTCTGGCCATAATCATTTGTTTCGAAAAGAGAATAATCAGATTAGGAAATATTTTCGTTCAAACTCATCTTGTGGCAACGCCGGTGAGAACCAATATCCCTGCGCATAGTAGATCCCGTGCTTAAGCAGCCACTCACATTGAGTATGAGATTCCACGCCTTCCGCCACGACGTCTAAAGCGAGAACCTCCGCAATGGACGCGACAATTCGCACAAGAGCATCATCATGAGGGATCTGATCGACGAAGTTTTTATCAATTTTGATAATATCCACAGGCAAATGCTGCAAATAGTTTAAGCCCGCGTAGCCCATACCAAAATCGTCCAACGCAATCTTAATACCGATTTTTCGCAGCCGTGCTAGCATTTCGGCAGCCTGAGTTATGTTGCTGATATAAGCGGTTTCCGTCACTTCAAGATGAAGCATATGCGGATCAAGTTGATACTCAAGCAGCATTCTCTCGAGAAGCTCAACGTAGCCAAGATTGGCAATTTGAACACCAGAAACATTCAGAGAAATAGGCACACCGATATTCTGTTTCTGCCATGTCGATAAGATTTCCATCGACTCGGTGATCACCCACTCGCCTAAGGCTTCTATACCACCAACCTCTTCGGCAAGAGGAATAAACTCAGAAGGCAGCATCAGTTCGCCGTCTTGGCGGTTCCAGCGGATTAGTGCTTCTGCCCCAGCTAAACGTCCTGTGCGAAGGTCGATCTGCGGTTGAAGGTAGAGAGAAAAGTCCCCTTGGGTCAGGGCAGACATAATCTCTGTCTCTTTGGTTAGCCGATCTTTGGCCTTTTGAGCCAGCGTCGGTTCAAAGAATAAAATTTGATTTTTTCCTTCACGCGCCGCGACATTCATTGCCGAACTTGCCTGGCTCAGCAGCTGCTCTGCGTCTCTCTTGGCATCAATCGGCTGCTTAGGATCTGGCTGATAAAGCGAAATCCCAATACAGGCGGTTGGCCTGATCGCAATTGCGCCTAAGTCGAGCGGCTGGGTGATAATATCCATCACGTTTTTAGCAAATAGCGTCAGCGAATGTGGCATCTCAACGTTGCGCACCAAGACCACAAAGCGATCCTGATTAATCTGAGCCAACATATCAGAGTCACTGACACAGGCTTTCAGCCGACAAATTAGCGAATTCAACAGCATGTCACGCTGAGCGGCATCAAGAACGCCCATGGCCTCTTGCAGAGTACAAATATTAATCACAACAATGCCTGAGTTTTCTTTCCGACAAACCAGTAAATGTTGCTCTAATAAAGGAACGAACAGCGTCATGTTCGGCAAATTCGTCACTGGATTGCGCGTCGACATGCGGCTCATCGCCTGATGCGCTTTTTCCAAGGCCTGCTGGTTGCGGTTATAGTTGCGCACCAGTAATCCCAGCTCATCATCACCGTGTAGCGGAGGTGGCGTTAGCTGATGAAAATTAGGCGCATCCAACGGCATGCTGCGCAACTCTTGCGCCAGCGCCCTCAGTGGATACACCAGCAGTCGGTTCATACACCAACTAATCGCGACCGTTAAAATCAGGGCCAGCAGAAGATACGTCGACACCATGGTTGACAGCGTCGAGAGAATAAATTGGTAAATACGGAATGAATCGGCCTGTAGCACCAGATAAGACGATGGCTGGCGTGCGGCAATATTTCGTTCAGTTCCGTAGAGCGGCATAGAAACCTGAACGGGCAGATCAAAGATCTGCATGACGGCTTCAGGAACTGCCCGTGCCTGAGGAAAACGCCCTTTAAGCGCTTGAAGCTCATTAGGTAGCATGACGTCGGCACGGCTGAGAATACCGATAGGGACGAGGCTATCGAGAATTTTCTGTGCTCTCACTGCGTCCATATTCAGCATCGCCTCCGATAGAGGCTCACGAACCGAATGCGCCAAATTCTCCAGTTGCTGGACGTAGTCCTCCTTGCGTTGGTCCACAAAGTGGAACAACTGAATCACGACAAAAATACAAATCGTAATAAGTGCCACAATAGACACCATTGCCATTTGTTTGATCGTTAAGGAACGACTGACTCGCAAACTGTCTCTCCGATAACATTAAAAAATTGCGACATGTTTGGTTGGCTAGTAATAAAACTGCCCATTTCCCCGCCAGAGTATACTTGATCACATCGGTTTTTAACCCTAAAGCCGAACTCTTTAACAAACAATTACACTGATTTAAGCGTAATCGTGTTAAACCGATGTGTTTTACACCATTTTTAACCGCAAATTCAGCCAATTTCTGAACAGCCAAAAAATAAAAAGACCCGCCATATTAGAATACAGCGGGTCTTTTTATGCGCAAATGGCTCATTGAGAGCCTTCTGCTGAGTTAATTATTTGAAATCAGCATAAGGCGTAAGCGGCGTTGGTGGCAGATCCATATCTCCCTGCCAACCGGCAGCCGAGTATCGGATATAGATTAGACCATGGCTTGGGGTGTAATCTTTCGCCTGCTGAATATCTACACCGGCGCCAATAAACCAGTTAGAGGTCACTCGGCGTTCGATAATCGCCCGCAGCGTATAACCTACCCCGCTACTGCTACTGCCGCTATCCGTATCATATTTATCCGTATACTTGTTATTCTTTTTATCCGGCTCAGGGAGCAGGTTCTTAATCGGATAACGATCGGTCGTGCTCGTTTTTGAATGTGACCAAGATACTGAACCACCAAGCTCCCACGACCAATTCTCCGTACGCTGACGGTAATTCACCGGCACACCGAAGGAAACATATTGCTGTGGACTATAGTAACCACCTTGCCCCAGCGTATAGCCGCTCAAATCTTTGTCATAATGCCAAATCATGTTGCTGAGCCCGACGGTGAAACGGCGGTTATTTTCGTTGATCAGCTTATAGTAATAACCCGCCATCCAGCGAATACTGCTGTTGTCCTCGACGTTTTTCCCCGTCAACTGATCCGCACTCAGATCGGCCCACACCCCGTTTGCTTCGCCGCGATCATAGCTACCACTGATCCCGACCCCAGTACGGCGCACGCCTCCCCATGTGGTTCCTGTCTGATCGTCCTTCTGCCCGCCAAATGCCAATAATGAGCTAGAAATCGGGCGACGATGCGCGTTCACCGTCCAACCAATATGATTCCAATCGCTGCTATAACTGAGTCCACCGGCCCAATCGACCACATCAAACCCCATCGGGGTCGTACCGAAGTCCCCTTCCCAATTGGCGTTTTTCCAGCCCGCAGCCAAGCTCGCGCCCGTAGAGTTTTGGCTATTCCCCGGTTTACAGCCGTTCACATAACAGGTGCCAAATTTCTCTTTATAGGTGCCACCTTTAAACGAACCGGCCTGCATATCCACGATGTCCGTGCGGAGGAACATGCGCCCGTCATATAACGGTGCGTCCATCTGCAACATGGTGGTATTAGCGGTGAGGTCTGAATAACCCCCTGTGCCACTTGAGCGAGCGTAATCGTGATCCAGCGTAACGTTCACATCCTGTTGACGATAAAGATCGGCGGCATCAGAGCGCACGCCACGTTTGAGCCAATCATCTTTCTCATCATTACGCGTTAGACGCGTGAAGGTATCGTTGTCCTGTGGTTTGCTTGGCGCAATACCCGAAGTCACCATGGCATCGCGATAATAATCGAGAGCTTTATCGGGATGACCCTGTTTTTGCTCAAACCGCGCCGCATCACGCATCACTAACGCACCGGCCTGACCTAACGATTTAGCCGCCTGCGGTGTAATGCGATCAAAAATTTTCTGTGCCTTGGACATATCTCCCACCGATGCCCACGCGTCAGCCACGCGGCGTTCGGTATTCATACTCGGTGCGTCAGCCGGTTTCTCCTGCTGTAATGCCTGCAACTGAGAGCGAGCTTGTTCTAACTCTCCTTGCGCAATAAAGGCTTCAATCTCTCCCAGATGAGCAGATGGATTGTTGGACTCACGCAAAAGCACATCTCGATAGCCCGCCAAGGCGACAGTGTAATCTTCACGCTCCATGGCCCAATCCGCAAGGGTGAGATCCACCTGTGTATTCGCCGGCTGCTGACGTAGGTAAGTAATCGCTTCGTCTTCATGCCCCGCATCGCGTAGATCTTGGGCTTTCTGTAACGTCTCGCCAAAGTGCAAACGTTCTGAAAGCTCGTGTATATCCGCATCCCATTTGCTTTTCGGCAAAGAGTCCACCAAAGCTAACGCGGCACGATCGCGATCGGTACTGGAAAGATACAGCGCATGAGCATAAACCTGCTGCGGATCGCCCGGTAGCTGCTGCGCCAGGGTGCTAAAAGCGCGGTCAGCATCATCTGTGCGGCCAGCCGCATGCAGATCTTTAGCCAAGCGATAGGTTAACCACACATCGTTGGGCGACAGTTTCAAAGCCTGCTGTAGCTTGCTGGCCGCCCCCGCCCACTGTTGCTGTTGTTCCAGCGCCTGTGCCTGCTGCTGCAACACATCGCTTTGGATACTATTTATCGCGCCCTGCATCGCATTTCGCTGCCCACGCGATAGGCTATCCAGATAAGCGAGCGCCTTCTCTGGCGACTGTCGTTGGTAAATACCCACTAACCCACGAACCGCGCTGCTGTTGGTTGAATCCAGACGAAGTGCTTGCTGATAATAGCGTTCCGCGCTGGCGTCATCTTTGCGAGCAACGGCAACATCGCCCAACCCTAATGGCGCGTAGCTATCCGTATTATCGATACCGCGGGCCTGCTGATATTTTTGCTGAGCACTATCGAGCTGGTTGGCCTTTAACGCTTTATCGCCGGACTGAATCGCCAGCCAATACTGGTTACTCTTGATTAAGCTGAGCCATTTATCACGGTCATAACCCGTAGAATCCGCTTTTAGCGCGCGTTGGAAATACTCCAATGCCTTCGGTCGATTATCCTGTCGTGCATAGGCTTGACCTAAAGCGCCTAATACATCCGCATCATTAGGTTTCGCCACCAGCGCTTTCTGCAAGTCAGGGATGGCAACGCCCCCTTTGCCAGAATCCACCATCGCCAAACCACGGGAACGAGCAACATACGCGGGATCCGTTAGCAATTTCTGTTGGTCAGCCAGTTTTTTACGTGCATCGGCAGCAGATGGATCTTGCCCAAACACGGTCAGATAACGCTGCAACGCGGCTACGCTTTGTGCGCTCACAGGCTGCTGATTAATGCTTCCCATCCACAAATCCGCAGCATCGCCGCGCGTACTGTCGTTAGCGGCCATTTTCTCCAGCACCGCATACGCTTTCTGCGTTTGATTGGTGCCTAACAGCATGCTGGCCAACGTTCGTTGCAATTCACCGTTACCGGGATTACTTTTGCGCAACGTTTCGAGCTGATTAATCACGTTGGCTTCTTGCCCTGGCTGGCGCGCCACCACCCGCAGATACTCCACCGCTAAATCCACCGAGGGAGGCGTACCATCGAACAATTTCTGATAAGCCTTAATAGCCTCCGGAACATGCCCCGCGGTAGCTAATAAACGTGCCTGCTGTAGCTGCTGACGGCCTTCCGGTGTGGTTAGTGCCATATTCATCTTGGCTTGTTTGTAAGCCTCAGAATTCGGTGCCAGCGTCTTTAATTTATCCAACTGCTGTTGCGCAAGCTGCTGATCTCCCTGACGCAACGCTAGGCGCATACGCGCAGCGATAACATCAGGATTGTTCGGGTCAATCAACTCCAAGCGATACAGCGACTGCTTCACCAAATCATCGCGATGGCTGGCCTCACCCACACGGATTTGCTCCAGCAACCATTGTTGTGGAGAAACGACGGTATCTGCGGCCACAGAAACACCGGTCATAGACGCGAGAGATAGGCCGATCGAGAGACTCAACCCGCTTAATGAGAAGTTGCGATACTTACGCATGTGCTGCTGTCCCAATGAGGTAATAGCTCACCTTTTAAATTAAAACGATAACGTTGTTGGTCCCATCCTTGGCCAAATAGCGTTAGTACATAGCTGTAATAGGCGTCGTCACCGAGTGGATTATCTTTTACCCGCTGTCGCTGAACGGCTTGTGCCTGTGAGCCAGCGAGAAACGGCAATAACGCCGCCGAGAATCCCGAATTGCCATATCCGGTCGCTTTACCGGTCGCCACATTAACTCTTTCTGGCGGATAACCTAGCTCAGCGGTTATGGTGGCCATGGGTTGCCACTGTTTAATTAATACGGCTTTGTTGGGATCTTCATCGGCCATCATGCCTGCCCAGAGATAAACACGAATCGCGTCATACCCGCTAACATTTGGCTTATCCGGCGTTGCTTCCCAGCCCTTACCTTTACGCCAATCAATCCAATCGGGAACAAAACCCTTCGGTGAGCTTGCCAGCAGCAGACGTTGGTTATTCTTATGCAGCGCCGCCCATGGGCCATGAAAATGAGCCATACGCGCCATCAACTGTGGGGGCAAATAGCTCGGGTTTATGGTCCACACCGGAGGATGCGCGAAGCCAACACGACCGGGCAGTAACATGACGCCGAATCCCGGCAAATGAACCACCTCTTCACGTGCGATGCGCTGAAGCAATAAGACACCGAGCGATTGATAGCTACGTACCTTCCATAGCCGCCCCGCTTCCATCAGCGAATAGGCAATCCATAAATCAGAATCAGACGCTGAGTTGGTATCCAAAACGCCCCACTCTTCTTTGCCTTCTTGATTCTTATCTTTCCTTCCCCATAGCCAAGCAGGAAGTCTTGCACTGAGATCGCCCTGCGCCAGATTGTTCTGTGTCCACTGCAGGATATTGTCGAACGCAGCCCTATCGTTGGCCACTAACGCAAAGAAGAGTCCATAGCTTTGTCCTTCCGAGGTCGTGATTTTCTTCGGGCTGCTGGGGTCAATCACTCGCCCTTGCTCGCTGATGTAATTCTGTTTGAACTGCTGCCATTCCGGCCAATCGCAGGCTGCAACGGCATGAGTTGCAAGACTGGATAGCAGTAACAGTCCACCAATGGCACCGATCTGCCACCCGCCTGATTCAGCGCCTCTCCCCGCCAGAGGAGAGGCTGATAGAATTCGGGCTTTTATCCACCCAAACATGATTAGTCTCGCTCATCCGGGGACAAGCGGCGACGGCGTAAAATGCGTAGCAAACGCCACAGCACAATCGCTATCAGCACAACGCTCACCGCAGACATCACGGCAACCAGAATCGGATGGGTAGCAAACATATGCCACAAACGTTCCCACCATGGCAGATGGCCTACGTAGTAGATATCACCCACGCGCATACTATTTACGCCTGATTCGCGGATAACCACCACCGAGCCTGACATGGCCGCTTTCTTGCCACTATCAATCATGGCCTCATTGAGTAAGCCGTAGCCACGTGGGCTATCTGCGAGCAGCGCAACTACGCTGCGCTGATCATGGTATGGCGATTGGAATCCAATCACCGCAGCCATTGCGCCATCGGAGCGAATCGTAGTGCGCGAATCAGGTTTCATCGAAGACGCCTCTGGCATGATGGTATCCAGATTTGGTTTACGCATCGGCATCTTGATCCAGCTTTGGGTCGCATCCACCAGAAGATCGATTTTATCGTCGTTTTTCAACGCCTCAGGGATCGTTCCAATTAGCAACACATCGCTATCTTTATCTTTGACCTGCGCCCAATCGTCGGTTAACGATACATTCAGCGCAGGGAAACCCGTCTGGGCACCAATGCTACCCAGAGCATTCAGCATGGCCGTTACCTGTGACGGCGTGGGTTGTTTACCCACAACCACTTCAGTCTCGGACAAATCAGCCAGACGGCTAAATGGGAATCCAGCGTTAACAAACGAACGCAGATCCGGCATCGCCATAAAGTGACGATAGCCAGAGAAGTCGATGGTCGAATTACCGTCAATCGCAACGGTATTAGGTATCGGCTGTGACGTTACACAGTTATTGAGTGAACCACCGGAAATCGGATTCGCATAATCGAAATCAAAACGTAACTGATTACTCGCCCCCAGCTTCAGTGCCGGAATAGAGACATCGGTATTTTTATCAATAAGACCTTGGAACAGAGGCAAGCGCATTAGCAGAGCACCTTTCTCCTTCTCTGGCACCAAGTTATAGGCCTCAATAAACTGGTTATTCAGATAAATACCCATGCGCGAGCCGTCGGCGGTCAGCGGCGACGTATAGCGATACTTCATCCGCATATCAATGCCGGTACTGCGGATCAGGAATAGGTCTGGTGGTAGATTAAGAGTGACGCTAATCGGTGACGGCTCAAGGCCACTGGATTGCAATTGCTCTGCATAAGTTTGCAGTTCAGAGAAGGTCATTGGGCGATCGGTACGCACCCAGTTTGGCGCATCGTATGGTATGCGTGGTGCGAGGGTTTTCACCCCTTCAACCTCAACGCTGGCACCTCGGAACAAGATATTCCCCTGCGCAATACCGCGTACCGCCGTCATCAGGTCTTTATCATCACGACCCAACACGAGCAGCAGTTTCACATAAGGATTATCTGGGTGGCTGATCATCTCCACGACAGGGCCATTCACCGCAGGATAGTCGCGCAGGAAATCTGGGCGTTTATCATTGGTAGCAAACACGACAGCATGTTTTTCTGGCAACTGATTAAACAAAACAGGGAAGTTTTGTCCGCGCCACTGTGCCTTCGAACCAAACCAAGAGGCTAATACGCCCGCGGCTCGTTGCTCCGCCAGATCAGGTTGACCTGCAAACACGATTGGCAACGTCAGAGCGCTGTAGTCGCGCGCGTCGAAGAATGGCTCAGGGAAATAGGAAAGATCGTTTTTAAGCGGCAGCCCCTGATAGGTTAAATCAACCGAACTCGCGTTACTCACATCCAGCCACACAGCGTTACTGGCTGGGTTTCCACAGATCTCCCGATGATTACCCACAAACTCAAGGCGTACTCGGTTAAAGTCAGTTATATAGCGTGGATCGATCGGTACCTGAGCACTGTTTTTCTTACCTAGTTGCTCTTTAGATATCGGTAAAACACCCATCAGTTGATCGTTAAGAAAAACCTTAACCTGTGACTCGACGGGTAACAGCGCCGGTGACGGTGTAAATTCAAGATTGAGCATCGCATTCGAAACAACTTCATCGCTGCGTACGCCAAACTCAAACTGGCCGGTAGGATCGACACCGCGCAAGTGCATGCTACCAGGCGCTGGCGCAATCTTGGCAAAGGTTAAATTCACGTCACGAGTCGGAACCGCGACAACCTGAGGTTGCGTTGCAGCCGTTTCACTCGTTGCCACGTTAGCATCCGTGTTTTCCGTTCCTATAACAGGAGACACGGGCTCAGCATGCACTAATGTGCTAATACCTAATGCCACTGCTGTTAGCCAAAATATTTTTTTATTCATCGCATTATCATCAATGTTGAGCCAATGTCTGAACCACCGTTCTTCGATTGTTTTGGGTCTATCAATTCCAAACATCGTTTTGCGGTGCCGGGGCGTTTATTGTTCCTTCCTGCTAAGCCTTGCTCACCCCACGTGGGATAAACGACACCGTCCACGTAACCAGCGTAGTGAATCCAATAAACACACTGCGCAAAATAGGGGGAGCGTAATCAGCAAGGCTTTGGTATCCACGGAAGCCAAGTTTCAAAATATCCAGCAAACTCTCTACCGGTTTGTCTTGGGCAAAGCTGTCCTGCCATAGCGCCCAAGTGTCGGCGCGCGCAAACGTACACTGAATAAATTCGATATGCTGGGCCACACTCATGTTGTCCATGCGCAAGCCCGCTTTCTGACCGAAGACGCGTGTCACCTTCGCGGGGAACGAATACTCCTGTTGACCACGTTTCAGCATCAGCGTGATGTTTTCCCCATCATTGAGCACGCTGCCTTCTCGCAGTTCGACGCCCACGCCTCCGTCGGAATAATCGCGTAGCGTGCAAGGGAAGATATGGCCGTCTTTGCGTGCAATTGCCGCGGGCATAGCAATTTCTACGCGGTGAGATTGGCGAACCTGTTTCGTTTCAACCGACACAGCCACAGCGCCCCCCAGAATGATCATGTTGTAGAACACCCACGCCATACTCATTGCTACCGTCCAGATTTCATCTTGTGGACCAAACGACATCCGCCAAATCCCCAAAATCAAACCGGCAAAATTGAGCAATACCAAAATCAGGTACGGACGGGTAATAACCCAATCAACGTGCTGATGTTCAACCAATCCACCTTTCGCCGTAACGTTGAACTTCCCTTTATGCGGGTTAAGCAGCGCCACCGTGGTCGGCCGAGCGATGTACCATGCCAACACGGTTTCATAGATTTCACTCCAAAATGAATGGCGATATTTGCCCTGAATTTTGGAGTTAGTCAGACTTGAGTGAACGATATGTGGGATCACATACAACGCAATCGCCAGCGCTGGAGCAAAAATGATATAGGCGTGCATCAGCAAAAACGCCAGAGGCGCGGTGAGGAAAATGAGCCGTGGGATGCCGGACAGAAAGTGCAACATCGCATTGGCGTAACAGATACGCTGTGCCAGCTTCAGACCTTTGCCAAGCAATGGATTATCCAAACGGAAAATCTGCACCATACCGCGAGCCCATCGAATACGCTGGCCGATATGGGCCGAAAGACTTTCGGTGGCTAACCCCGCAGCCTGTGGGATGCGGATATACGCTGATGTCCACCCACGACGGTGTAGACGTAAAGAGGTGTGAGCATCTTCGGTAACGGTTTCAACGGCGATACCGCCGACTTCGTCCAGCGCGCTACGACGCAATACGGCACACGAACCACAGAAGAAAGTGGCGTCCCACATGTCGTTACCATCCTGTAGCAACCCGTAAAATAAGGTGCCTTCGTTTGGCGTCCGACGGAAACGGCCCAAGTTACGCTCAAAAGGATCAGGGGAGAAAAAATGATGCGGTGTCTGCATCATGCCTAGCTTTTTATCTTTGAAGAACCACCCCAAAGTTAGCTGTAGAAATGAGCGAGTGGGGACATGATCACAGTCAAAAATCGCGACAAACTCACCAGTCGCTTGTTTCAACGCATTATTAATGTTACCGGCCTTGGCATGCTCATGGGTCGTACGGGCGACATATTTCACCCCAACCTGCTCAGCAAACTCCCGAAACTCTTCACGTCCACCATCGTCTAACAGCCAGATATTCAGTTTTTCTTTTGGCCAATCAATACCGAGAGCTGCGTAAATGGTGGGCTTCACCACGCTCATATCTTCGTTATAAGTCGGCACCATAATATCAATGGTCGGCCATGACTTAATGTCTTCCGGCATAGGCGCTGGCTGACGATTCAGCGGCCAAATGGTTTGGAAGTACCCCAGAACTAAAACGACCCACGCATAGGTTTCAGCAGCAAGCAGCAGCAATCCACAGATTAAACTGACCGGATCATCCCAGTTAAGCGTTGAGGTATAGCGCCACCAGATATAACGGCAAGAGACCGTTAGCGACAAAACAATCATCATCAGCGACGAAAAACGGCCTGGAATACGCCGCACAATCATCGCGATGCCCCACAGCAGCACAACGAATACAAACTGCGAACTTAAGTCAAACGGCTGGGAAATACAGAGCAACGCAAGAAGAGCGGAGAATACACACATAACGCCCAATACCAGACGGCGTATGCCTTGGCCTAAACGATTAAAGGCCTGTTCCGACTCCTCCGCACCATGCTCCTGCATCTTCTGAGGTAAGCTTTTCAGCCAATCATGATAGCCGTTATGCCATTTTTTAATCAGCGCGCGGATACCCCACTCTTTCGTGTGTCTCCCCGAGAAGAACACGATTAGCCACAGACTCTGGATCGCGTAACGAACAATATCGAGTGGTCGAGGACGTTGCGTATCAATATGGGGAAAAAGCGTCGTTTGTTGCGCGTGGATCTGCTGCCAGCGGGGAGATTCCAGCTTGAGAAAGAACCACGCAACCGTCAACCAGAAGCAGCCTAATACGGAACCCAATGCTGAAGCTGACTGCCGATATTGGTAGTAACGATCGACCAAAGCTTGACGCGCTGGCCGCATGAGAAAGAGATCGAGAAGGAGACTCATGGGATCATCCCATCGGCAGCATTGCCTTCAGCATCGAAATGCAGCAAACACCAGTTGGCGAGTGTCATAATTTCTTCCGCCGCCAAAGAGTGCGGATAATATTCTCCGAGCGGCTGTTTGACTGCGCTCGCCTCTGCCATCGCCTCGTCACGGTGGACCACCATAGGCAGCAAAGAAGGTAAACTTTGCAGCCAAAGCTGATAGATATCCTCTTGTAGTTGGCTCGTCGCTACTAGCTGATTAGCCAACAGAAAAACGCCCTGCGGGAGGGGCTGTTGATGCAACCGAATGTGGCAATTGGTATCAGGAACAATAACGTTTATGACACTATCGGCCAGCGAGGTAAAGTGCTGTGCCAGTGGGTGCATACCGCTGGGAACATCAAGTAAGATCCAGTTATATCTGCCGCTCGCGCGCAGCGCATTAATATTTCGCGACCAATCTATCCAGCGCGTTACGTCAGTAAAAAATTGAGCGTGCTCATCACCGTTAATCTGCCCAAAAGGCAAGAAATCCAGTAATTCAGTGTAACGTAACGCAGCGTCTTGCCATGCGATACCATCAAATTCGGCGCGAGCCCAACCTTGGGAATGAGCGAAGTCAGTATTAAAATGCATACGCAATAGATTTGCTGGCGTCATATCGATCACCAATACTGACTCGCCTAACTGTTGTAACCCCCACGCCAATGCGGCGGTGATGGATGTGGTCCCCACACCACCTCGCAGCCCTTGCAAAGCAATAACAGCCATTAACGGACTCTCCCCGTCAATTGAGTGAGCTCGGCCAATAGCGGCCAACGGCGAATCACTTCGTTCATATGCTCTTGGCGTGAGATATCAACATAGTTGATTTTAGGAATAGCAAAAGCATTGCTCAGTGCAGCAATATCATTTTGGAAAGTAAACGTAGGATCTTTCGCAATTAGATTAATTCTTTTGTCATTCATTCTGCTATCCATGAAAAATCGACTAATGTTTATGATTATAGACAGCTTAAAAAAACCCGTGACTACAACGTAATAGCGGGTACGCATCAGTCTTAGTAATTTGTCGTAAATTATTTATAATGTTACATTCGTTTATCTTTTTTCGCTAGTAGACCGCATACGACAAATAAATTATCGCCGTAGATAAAAAGCGACACAAAAAAATCTATGGAGACTAGGATAAATCTAGCGATTAGGTAAAAACGTTAAGCTTGACGGGTATAATCACATTCAGAGAATTAACACTCTATGGCGCTATCTTTTTCTCTCGGGGTTCATCAACTATGGGATGAGCTTCTTATAATGCAAGCTCCCGGCCTCTATTGGATTAGTGCAGACCGTGAAGTTGATGCTAAAAGCTTTTGTCAGCAGGTAATCTCAAGCCAGCCTGCAGAAACGCGTGCAGCGTTAATCAGCGTAAAGTGTCCACCGCAGGATATTATCGGCGCTAACTACACGCTTGGCCCCAATAAACTCCCTATTTACTCACTTCCCGAAAAGCGTAAAGCGTTATTTCAGTTTACGGAAGATCTGATGCGCGGTCTGCATCCGAAAAACCGACTGCTGGTGTTATTCACGCCATCAGGAATTTGGGAGCAGCTGCAACCCTATGAACTGACCGAGTGGATGCGAGATACCACTCGCTGGCTACGCCAACAAAATTGCACCTTGCTGATTATCGATTACGGCAAAAGTGCAAATAGCCAGAGAACCATGCTTCAGTCCCAGCATCGTACGCTATGCGGTTTGGCAAGCTTACGCTGGCTGCAAGATCTGCACCGCTACGACGTTGCCTACTGGTGTAATCAAAATGGCGTTACTGCGCAGCAAGACGTGAGTGTCTATTTTGACGAGCGCGGTTGGCATGCCCATGAAGATACGCCACAAGCACCACAACCCCGCAACGATGAACAAATTTATATGGCGCATAAAGCCGTATTGGAAGGGGCTCCACCGCTCTCTGAAAACTGGCATCTGTTTGAAAGCAACCTTGCGTTGTTTAATGCCGCCTATGCCGCTCAAGCCTGTACGTTAGTTTTCCAACTTTCTAATAGTGATCAAATCGATACATTAGCGCGTGAAATTCATAGTTTGCGCCGCCAACGTGGCAAGGCGATCAAACTGGTGGTGCGCGAAAGTACTACCTGCCTACGTTTCAGCGACGAGCGACTATTGTTGGCCTGCGGGGCTAACCTGATAATCCCACACAATGCGCCTCTATCACGTTGTCTAACAATGTTGGAAAGTGTTCAAGGGCACACCTATCCTCGCCATGTACCGTCAGACATTGACCTACTGATTGAAGCCATGCGTCCGCTGAACTTGAAAGGATATATTCCTTACAATACCTTCTGCGAAACGCTGATGTCTTTGATGAATAACACTTTATTACCAGAAGATAGCAAAGGCATTTTAATTGCCTTACGCCCCGTTCCAGGATTGCGCACTGAACAGGTATTAACAATCTGCCGAACCCGTCGCTTTGGTGATTTGGTTACTATCGATGAAAACCGGCTAACGCTGTTTCTTTCATCATGTAGAATCAATGACTTAGATATCGCGCTTAGCCATATATTCCCATTGCCGGTCGATGAGGTCTTCACAAATCGCATGGTGTGGTATCAAGACAAGCTGATCATCGCCGAACTACAGCAGATGCAGTCCAACAAGCCATCTAACTGGCACCTTTCAGACCGCATCACACCGCTGGTAAATCGCAAAAACAGTGAATCTGCGGCGGAACATCCTTTACGCCATTCACCGCAGCCAATCAGGCTATTACTCACGCCAAGTCAGGAGCGTGTTGAATGATGAACAGCATGGATATTTTGCAAATCATCATCGTCTGTGCGGTGATACTTCTGCCATTGGGCTACTATTTGCGTAAAAAACTACCCCATATTCTGCAATCAATACGCCAAGTACTCTTCACGCCGCGCTATTTAAAATCCGAGGGGATCCTGCGGCGTAATACTCGCTTACAACGTAACACTTCTGTCACGGTAGACCGTAAAAATGACCAAAAATAGTAACTCCACGAATACCTTAACGGACCTGTGGCACTACTGGCGCGGACTTGGAGGCTGGAATTTCTACTTCCTGCTGAAGTTCGCTCTGCTGTGGTTTGGTTATCTTAATTTTGATGCGCTATCAAATCTGATATTCCTCGCCTTTTTGCTGTTTCCTTTGCCAAACGTCCGTTTGCACCGCTGGCGCAACTGGATAGCGATCCCTATTGGAATTGGCTTGTTCTATCACGATACATGGCTACCGGGGATTAACAGCATCATGAGCCAAGGTTCACAGCTGGCGGGCTTCTCGGCCTCCTATCTGCTGGACTTAGTGAATCGCTTCATTAACTGGAAAATGATTGGCGCGGGCTTTGTCATGCTGGTTGGCTATCTTTTTATCTCGCAGTGGATACGCGTTACCGTGTTCGTCGTCGGAGCCCTTGTATGGTTAAACGTGCTGCAGATTGCCGGACCTGCATTCTCACTCACACCGGATACCACTAGCGCGAATGCCACAACGGCAGCGGCAGAATCTTCCGATGCCAGCACAAATTCAGCAGGCGTTAACAGCGATCTTCCTGCTCAAACTGCACCACCTGACAATAAGAATCTTTCAGCTTACCTCGACGCATTTTATGCCAGTGAACAGCAGCGCCAAACCCAATTCCCGACGGCGCTACCGGCCGATGCACAGCCATTCGATTTGTTGATTATCAACATCTGTTCTTTGGCGTGGTCTGATGTGGATTCTGTTGGCTTGCAGGATCACCCACTGTGGAAGCACTTCGATATTCTGTTCAAAAACTTTAACTCTGCTACCGCCTACAGCGGCCCTGCGTCGATTCGTCTGTTACGTGCGAGCTGCGGCCAGCCTTCGCATAAAGAGCTCTACTCTGCCGCAGGCCAGCAATGCTATCTGATGGATAATCTGGCTAAACTAGGCTTTGGTCAGAGACTCATTATGGACCACTCAGGTAAGTTCGGTAACTACTTGGAAGACCTCCGCAAAGATGCCGGTTTGCAGACGCCATTGGAATCTCAGGCAGGGATTTCGCACGAGCTCACGTCGTTTGATGGCGAACCGATATTTAACGATTTAGAAGTTTTACAACGCTGGCAGCAAACGGTTGAAAAGTCAGGCGATGCACGCACCGCCACCTTCTTTAACCTGATCCCACTGCATGACGGTAATCGTATGGTTGGTAGCAGCAAGAGCGCCGACTATAAGCCCCGCGCACAAAAACTGTTTGATCAGCTAGACGCATTCCTAACGCAGCTTGAGAAATCAAATCGCAAAGTGATGGTGGTTGTCGTGCCTGAGCATGGTGCTGCGCTTGTTGGGGACAAAATGCAGATGTCAGGCCTACGTGATATTCCAAGCCCAAGCATTACGCATGTCCCCGTCGGTATCAAGTTTATCGGTATGAAAGCACCGCAACCGACTGAAATTATTGTCGATCAGCCAAGCAGCTATCTGGCTCTTTCCGAGTTGGTTGCTCGTTCCGTTGACGGTAAAATCTTCACGGAAAGCAGCGTAAACTGGCAAGCCTTGCTGAAAGGGCTACCACAAACGGCACCAGTTTCAGAGAACGATAACGCCATCGTTATTCAGTATCAGGGCAAACCTTATATCCGCCTCAACGGTGGCGATTGGGTGCCTTACCCGCAGTAATATCGCATGCAAAACAGCGTATCTAAAGGCTCCCCCAAAGGGAGCCTTCTCAATATATATTCCCTTAAATCGCATTTATAACGCGGTATTTACTATGCTCAAATACGCAGAGAATATTTCTGCCGTAACAGAAAGCATTTAATTATGTACACTTGTATGAACACTCTAGGCATTAAAAAAAATATATTTTTGATTGTTTAACGCCCCTACCAAATGCTTCAAATAATAACGATGACCATATTAAGATATTTCTATGCCCATGAATGAATCATAGCAAACTTATAGCTTGCTAATATAATGTACAAGCATACCTTTATAGAACATTAAAGACGCACTAAATACATGGTGATTTATCTCGCGATAGTCTTATTTTTCATATAAAAAAAGAGCTCTTTTCAGAGCTCTCAAAATAGAATCCTGATAAATCGATACTAAGCGCTTTCCGCAGCTTCATCCTGATCCACAGCAAAACAGGCAATCAGCTGTTCGCCATACTGTTTCAGCTGTGGCTGTAGCTGCTTGCAAGTGCCAAATGCACGACGGCAGCGCGCGTTAAAGGCGCATCCAGGCGGTGGATTTAACGGACTTGGCAGCTCACCGGTCAACTTGATTCGCTCGCGGCGCATGTCTGGATTCAAGCGTGGCGTCGCAGAGAGCAGCGCTTGGGTATAAGGATGTCGCGGATTATTAAACACGGCATCCTTTGGTCCTTTTTCCACACAGCGCCCCAAATACATCACCATCACTTCATCGGCAATGTGCTCCACCACCGACAAGTCATGAGAGATAAAGACATAAGACAGCCCCATCTCTTGCTGCAAATCCATCATCAGGTTCAGTACCTGAGCTCGCACCGAAACGTCCAGCGCAGAAACAGGCTCATCGGCGATCACCACGTCAGGATTGAGCATCAAACCGCGTGCAATCGCGATACGCTGACGCTGCCCACCGGAAAACATATGGGGATAACGATCGTAATGCTCAGTTTTCAATCCCACTTTCGCCATCATCGCTAATGCTTTTTCGCGGCGTTCAACGGCGCTAAGCGACGTATTGATAGTGAGCGGTTCTTCCAAAATAGCCCCGACCTTCTTGCGTGGATTTAGCGAAGCATAGGGATTTTGGAACACGATCTGGATTTTCTGCCGACGAAGTTTTTCCGCTGTTGCATCCGGCTTAAGCAAATCCTGTCCTTGATAATACAGCTCACCACCAGTAGGAATTTCAATCATGGTTAACAGGCGACCCAACGTCGACTTACCACAACCAGACTCACCAACCACCGCCAGCGTTTTGCCGCGTTCCAACGTAAACGAGACCCCATCAAGCGCTTTAACCAAACGTTCCGCGCCGAATAAACCTTTTTTCACCGGATAATGTTTTTTCAGATCGATAGCCTGAAGCAGCGGTGCCTGCTTATTCAGTGTTGCGTGACTCATAGTGTGGGTCTCCCCGCATCATCAAGCGGCGTATGGCATTTTGCCCTGCGTCCGTTGATATCTTTAAGTTCTGGCTCAACTTGACGGCACAAATCGTTGGCATACGGGCACCGAGGGTTAAGCAGGCAGCCATTTGGACGATCGTATTTACCCGGAACAACACCGGGGAGCGATGCCAATCGCGCCTTATCGGCGGCAAACTCTGGCAACGCACGTAGCAGAGCCTGAGTGTAAGGATGGCGTGGGGTACGGAAAATTTCCTGCGCGGTCCCTGCTTCCACAACCTGTCCCGCATACATCACGATAATCTTATGGGCTGCTTCTGCGACCAATGCCAAATCGTGGGTAATCAGCACCAGCGCCATATTCTCTTTTTGCTGTAGCTCCAGCAGTAGCTCAATAATCTGTGCCTGAATGGTAACGTCCAGCGCCGTGGTAGGTTCATCAGCAATGAGCAGTTTTGGCCGACAAGCAATGGCCATTGCAATCATCACTCGCTGGCTCATCCCCCCAGAAAGCTGGTGCGGATACACGTCCAAGCGCGAGCCCGGATCGGGAATGCCTACCAGCGTTAGCAGGTCGATAGCACGCTGACGACGCGTACTGCGGTTGCCCCCCTGATGCACCTTGAGCGCTTCCATAATCTGAAAACCCACGGTGTAACACGGATTCAGACTGGTCATAGGATCCTGAAAAATCATAGCCACTTCAGCACCTACAATCTGACGGCGCTCTTTTTCAGAAATCTTCTGCAAATCAATATTGTTAAAGCTCAAACTGCTAGCCGTCACACGTCCAGGAAAGTCAATCAGCCCCATGATTGCTAGAGAGCTCACTGACTTGCCAGAACCTGATTCACCAACGATGCCGACAACTTCACCCTGATTAACGCTGTAGCTGATGCGATCAACGGCACGGAACGGCGCTTCTTTTTCACCGAAGTGAACTGATAGCTCGTTAACGTCTAATAAAGCCATAATATTCTACCTCTACCCACTACTGCTTGAGACGCGGATCTAACGCATCGCGTAATCCATCGCCCATCAGGTTAAATGCCAAGACCGTCAGCAAAATCGCTAAGCCAGGGAAGGTCACGACCCACCACGCACTTTGCGCAAATTGCAGTACATCAGACAACATGGTTCCCCATTCTGGCGTTGGCGGCTGAGCCCCCATGCCAAGGAAACCTAATGCAGCCATGTCGAGGATGGCATTCGAAAAACCTAACGACGCCTGCACAATCAAAGGCGCTAAACAGTTAGGCAGAATATTGATAAACATCTGGCGCATCGCACCTGCACCCGCTACACGAGAGGCGGTCACATAATCGCGGTTCACCTCAACTAACACCGCCGCACGCGTTAATCGCACGTAGTGCGGCAGCGCAACAAAGGTTAACGCCAATGAAGCGTTAACAATCGACGGGCCGAAAATAGCCACCAGAACCAGAGCCAACAGCAGGCTTGGCAAGGCCAGCATGATATCCACAATACGCATGATGACGGCATCAACCACACCGCCAAAATATCCTGCCAACAGGCCGAATATCACGCCGAGGATCAGTGACAATACGACCACTAGACATCCCACCAGCAGTGACAAACGCGCACCATAAATCAGGCGCGACAGCACATCACGGCCTACATCATCTGTGCCAAGAATAAATTTCCAACTGCCGCCGTCTTGCCATACGGGAGGTTTAAGCAAGGCATCGCGGAACTGTTCCGCTGGCAGATGCGGAGCCAACACGTTTGCACCAATCGCCAAAATTAAAACGATGACGATATAGACCAGTCCTACCACCGCACCTTTGTTGCGTTTGAAGTAGTGCCAGAATTCTTGAAACGGAGTCATCGGCTTAGGCGCGCTTATTGCCGAGGACGTTGTTGTAACGTTAGACATCGTTGCGCCTCCTATTTCTTATGGCGAATACGTGGGTTAACGACGCCATACAGCACATCAACCAGCAGGTTAACCAGAATGATCATGACGGCCACCAATAGCACACCACCTTGTACCACCGGATAATCTCGGCGCTGCAAAGCATCAATCAACCAGCGCCCTAGCCCCGGCCAAGAGAAGATGGTTTCTGTCAGGATCGCCCCCGCCAATAGGGTCCCCACCTGTAGGCCAATGACTGTGACCACCGGCAACAGCGCATTGCGCAACGCATGTACAATAATCACGCGCATACGCCCCAAACCTTTCGCGCGAGCGGTACGGATATAGTCTTCACTCAGTACTTCCAACATCGATGAGCGGGTCATACGCACAATGACCGCCAATGGGATAGTACCCAGCACGATGGCAGGTAAAATCATGTGCATGACTGCATCTTTGAAATCGCCCGGCTCTCCCCACAATAGGGTATCAATCAGCATAAATCCGGTTAACGGATAGCTATCATCAAGGAAAACACTGTCGTCTATGCGCCCCGATACGGGCGTGAGATTGAACTGTACCGATACCAACATGATAAGCATGATCCCCCACCAGAAAATCGGCATGGAATAGCCTGTCAGTGAGATACCGACAGCGGTATGATCGAATATGGAGCCGCGCTTCACCGCAGCTAATACGCCGACCGGTATACCGACCGCGATAGCGAATAACATCGCACAGATACCGAGTTCCAGCGTGGCCTTAAAACGGGGGACAAACTCAACCCAAACCGGCGTTCGGCTCTTGAGCGAGGTGCCTAAATCACCGTGCAGTACGTCTTTGACGTAGATAAAATATTGTTGATACAGCGGTTTATCCAAGCCCATTTCCGTCATCATCTGAGCATGACGTTCGGCGGAGATCCCGCGCTCCCCTGCCATGATCGTGACCGGATCGCCGGGGATCATGTGAACAAAAGCAAACGTTAATAACGTTATGCCAATAAACGTTGGGATAACTAACCCCAAACGCCGGAGTATGAACTGCAACATATCCCGTACTCTCTATTTTTATGATTGAAGCATTGCTCACAGTACAGCTACGTCTAACGGAGACCCCACCCCAACGCTCCCCTTCACAGAAGAGCGTTGAATGATGAAAATGCCCACTCGGCACAATCTATTTCTATTCCTCCCCCTGACAAGAGGGAGGATGGGAGGGGTTAACGTGGTTAGTCGAGAGACACCTGATCGAAGTGATGTTTACCTAATGGATCAACCACATAGCCTTTCACTTCTTTACGCACTGGCTCATAAACGGTGGAGTGAGCGATGATCAACGCCGGTGCCTGATCATGCATAACGACCTGAGCCTGTTTATAAAGTTCGGTGCGTTTTTCGTGATCGGATTCAGCGCGTGCTGGCTGGATCAAATCTTCAAACGGCTTGTAGCACCATCTTGAGTAGTTAGAACCATCTTTAGCAGACTGACAGCTAAACAGCGTCGCGAAGAAGTTATCTGGATCCCCATTGTCCCCAGTCCATCCCATCATCACGGTCTGATGCTCGCCGTCTTTCGCACGTTTTAGGTATTCACCCCACTCATAGGTAACAATCTTGGCTTTTACACCGACCTTCGCCCAGTCAGCCTGAATCATCTCAGCCATACGGCGAGCGTTCGGGTTGTATGGACGCTGTACCGGCATTGCCCACAGGTCGATAGCAAAACCATCTGCCAAGCCCGCTTCTTTCAACAACTCTTTTGCTTTCGCTGGGTCGTAAGCATAGTCGGTGATTTTGTCGTTGTAGCTCCACATGGTCGGTGGGATCAGGTTCTTCGCTGGCTGACCCGCTTTCTGATACACCGCTTCAATGATCGCCTCTTTATTTACCGCCATCGTCAGTGCCTGACGCACTTTCACGTTATCCAGCGGTTTTTTCTCAACGTTATACGACAAGTAGCCAACGTTCAGACCCGGCTGCTCCATCAACGTAATACTTTTATCTTGCTTCATGCGGTCAATGTCAGCCGGATTTGGATACGGCATCACCTGACACTCATTTTTTTGCAGTTTGGCATAGCGCACGGAAGCATCCGGCGTTATGGAGAAGACCAAGCGATCGATTTTTGGCTTAGGTCCCCAGTAATCTTTGAACGGCTTGTACAGGATTTTGGAGTCTTTCTGATATTGCACCAGTTGGAATGGCCCCGTCCCCAGCGGCTCAAGGTCGATCTTCTCTGGTGTACCCGCCTTCATCATCGCATCGGCGTATTCAGCAGATAAAATAGACGCAAAATCCATTGCCAAATCAGCTAAGAATGGTGATTCAGGACGCGTCAGTTCAAAGCGTACGGTGTTATCGTCCACTTTTTCTACTTTGCTGATCAATTCACCCAATCCCATACCTTGGAAATACTCATAGGTGCCACCGGATACTTTGTAGTACGGGTTTTTTTCATCTTTCTGACGCATAAAGGAGAACACGATGTCATCAGCGTTCAAATCACGCGTTGGGGTAAACAGCTTGCTGCCTTGCCACTTCACGCCTTTACGCAGATGGAAAGTGTAGGTTTTACCATCTGGGCTGATCTCCCACTTTTCGGCTAAACCCGGCTGGATCTCAGTGGTGCCAGTTTTGAACTCAACTAAACGGTTGTAGAGCGGCACAGAACTCGCATCGTAAGTTGTACCAGAAGTGAACAACTGAGGGTTAAAACCTTCAGGTGAACCTTCTGAGCAATAAACCAGAGTTTTTGCCTGAGCACCGGCGGCCAGCGCCAGAGCAACCAGACCAATCCCCAACTTCAACGCACCTATTTTTTTTCCACGGTGAGTGGAGGTGTTCTTATAAGAAGACATAACGCTTGGCTCCGTAGTGATGTGTGTGTCTGCCAGATCTGTTTTTTTATATGCGACCCGTGCAGTGTTGGCTGAAAAGCCAAGGATGGGTGCAACCCGCATGCCAAAGAGAACGATTCTTCGGGGCCACATTGGGTAGCACTTGGAAGGGGCTTCCAGTGTTAATCACCCACCTTATGCATACCAATTTCGCAAGTGTTTAAGGTGACGTCAATATAACCAAAGGTGATTTACAAGGACTGTGATATACAGCATACAAACATTAAAGAAACGTCTTGATAACATTTACAGGATTAAAATTTATGCTAGCAGTCGTTGGTCAGCTTATTTCACTATGTAACAAAATTTTAATAGCGGATATCTCTGGCAGAATTGGTGAAAAAATTATCGCCAAATGCTGAATATCTGAACAATTGGGTTTGTAATTTGCGGCATCGACAGGAGGAAATGCTGTTCTGAGCGAAGTCATGCTCCATTTTGGGGAATCATTTTGGCTGTTTCGCATCATGTTAGGGCATATTTAATCGCGGTAGAATGACTTCATACCAACAGGAATCCATACGGGAGAAAACGGAATGTCTATCGCAACCTTTGAGCGCCTCAGTGCGCTGCTCAATGAACAGCAGGCTCGCTATCGAGTCGTTGAGCATCCAACGGCAGGCAAATCTGAAGAGGTGGCTAAGATCCGTGGCACTCAGCTTGGCCAAGGCGCGAAGGCACTGCTGTGTCATGTGAAAGGGAACGGTATTAAACAGCACGTGCTAGCAATTTTACCTGCGGATAAACAGGCCGATTTAAGCGCGGTGGCACACGGCATCGGCGGGACTCGTGCATCGCTAGCCAGCCCGGTTGAGGTGGATACGCTGACTGACTGCGTTTTTGGCGCTATCCCTCCGTTTAGTTTCCATCCTGACTTATTGCTCGTTGCCGACCCGCTGTTGTTTGAACGCTTTGACGAATTGGCCTTTAACGCAGGCACCCTTGAGCGCTCAATGATCTTAAACACGAAAGACTACCAACGTATTGCGCAGCCTAAGCTGGTGTCGTTTGTAAAGCAGGAATAATTGGGTCTGCTCTCATCTACTCTCAATAGAAAAGGCGCGACAAAAGCCGCGCCTAAACCTGTGTTATTCCACTTTAGTTTTGCGCCAGCTTAAACACGCTCATGCTCTGCATCAAATGCCCACTCTGCTCTTCTAAAGAGCCTGTTGCAGCAGCGGATTCTTCCACCAGTGCGGCATTCTGTTGCGCCACCTGATCCATCTGGGAGATAGCCTGATTTACCTGCTCAATGCCGCGACTTTGTTCGTGCGAAGCCTCAGAGATCTCACCCATCAGCGTCGTTACCTGACGAATTTCGGTGGCGATCTCAGCCATAGTTTCACCCGCCGATGTCACCATTGACGACCCCTCTTTCACACGACGGGCAGAGTCTTCAATCAGCGTTTTGATCTCTTTCGCCGACTGGGCGCTGCGTTGTGCCAAGTTACGCACCTCACCAGCCACGACAGCAAATCCACGCCCTTGTTCTCCGGCACGAGCAGCTTCAACGGCCGCATTCAAAGCCAGAATATTGGTTTGGAAGGCTATGCCATCGATAACGCTGATAATATCGGCAATCTTCTGAGAACTGGTCGAAATACCCTGCATACGAGTAATCGCCTCGCTAACAATTTCAGCCCCTTTATCTGCCGTATGTGACACATTTCCAGCCAGGTGGTTGGCTTGCTCGGCGTTATCTGCGTTTTGCTTCACCGTGGCAGTTAACTGCTCCATGCTGGCGGCCGTCTCTTCTAGAGAAGCAGCCAGCTCTTCGGTGTGCTGTGATAAATTACGGTTACCTGCGGTCAGCTCTCGAGCCCCCACTTCCACCTGCACACTGGCATCACGCACTTGGCTGACGGTATCGGCCAGCGACGTCTGCATACTGCGTAAACGGCGGCCTAACTTAGCAATCTCTGATTTACCTTCACTTTCAAGATCCTGAGATAAATCACCGTCGGCAATCAGCGAAACATGCGCATCCAGACGATCCAACGGATGCAAAATAATTTTGCGCAGCGCAACCCAACACAGTGCTCCAATCAACAGCGAGAAGGCAAATGCACAACTGATGATGATCAGATCACGCTGGTAATCATTTTGCGCATCTTGCAGAGCTTTCTGCCCGACCTCGTCAGCAAAGGCACGGAAGTCGCGCAAATCCCGATCAAAATTAGCGGACAGGTTGCGCAACTGATCTTCCAACAGGGCGTAATATTTCGCGCTATCATTCGCTTTCAGAGCCTGTAACATTGGGCGTAACGCTTGGCTCACATAAATCTGATAGCTATTTTCCAACTCAGCGCTCAACTGTGCACCACGTGGGGTTAACTTCTTCAGATCGGTAAATTTCTGCATCGCGGCATCAGATTCACTGATTAATTTTTCAGCTCGTTGGCGGCTATCATCGGCTGCCGCTAGCTTCCCCATCTCCATTTGTCGCATCGATAACGCACCCGCAGTGCGTGCTCGCAGGGTAGCATTGAAACTGGCCGCCAACGGGCTCAGCTCTTCGGCCTGCACCTGATTGACGACGGCCAGTTTTTGATTGATTTGGCGAACAGATTGAATACCAATGATGCTAATCATCAGCAATAGCAACGTATAAACAAGCATGATGATGGCCAGCCCACCACGGACTGTCAGGTGTTTACTCATATGGTGATATCCCTAGGAATTAAAGAGCCTGCAAAAGAGAGCGTTAGACGGGGTATGTCTCGTCGCCAACGGGAATGCCTCTCTCTACGGAGAGTAAGTCCAGAACAGAGGAAACTGGCTAACGATTGATCAGTTTATCGGCGCTTTTAAGGGAAACTTGAGGAAAAATTCATGCAGAGGTATGAATGTTTAGATAAAAAAGCCGGAGCGATAGATTCTCTCCGGCTTTTTAAGCCAACTGATTAAGTAAGCTAACTGACTAAATTAGAAACGACACCAGTTATTGTTTTCATTAATACCGCCGTCTGGCGACGTATAACCTAAACACCCCAGAATGGAATCATAGAGCTCAACATGGCGATGTGTTTGTCCCTGTTTGGCCTGCTTTTGTACTTGCGCAAACATTTTAGCGTTATCACCAGATGCTAAGAACTTGTCGGATGCCCAGACCATCAGCGGTACGCGGAACTGTTCCGGCGGAGCCATTTCACGCGGAGTTCCGTGGAAATGTTCGTTGTCACTGATCGATTCACCGTGATCGGAGGCATAGAATACCAACGCTTTTTTATCACGCACCTGATCAATCACGCTTTTAATCATGTTGTCCGTATACAAAATGCTGTTGTCATACGAGTTCATCAGCTGTTCTTTGGTGCAAGAGTCATCAACCCCCATGCATTCCGGCTGGAACTTTGCATAGCTACGCGGGTAGCGTTGCGTATACAGATAATGCGAACCGGAGGTATGCAGAACCACCAGATGTTTGCCGTTAGGGTGCTTCTGCAACGAGTTTTTCAGCTCTTCCACCAGCAACATATCATCTACCGGTTTGCCATCGTTACGATGCTCTGCCGCAATCAGCTCACGGAATGAGAAGTTATCGGCATCGGTATTGTTGTAGAACCAAATCTCACTTTGCATCGCAAACAGCTCTGAGCTGAAGCCAATATGGTGAAGCACAGAGAAAATGTTCTGTTCTTTTAGCGTGCGCTGAGCATTATTCTCAGTGCCGCCTTCCCGCACAAACATGCAGCGTAGCGAAAGCTTGGTCGAAGTATCACAAGACTCTCCGCGGAACGCAGCCAAATTAGGCTCTTTCGCCAACTGAGGCGTAGTATCGCGCTCATAGCCAAGAACGCCCATGTGGTCCCAACGGGCAGTTTCGCCAATGATGAATACGATATAAGTATCGTCAATCCCCTCAGGCGCAACATAGGTAAACTTCGCTGCAGGATCCAATAAATCGGCCTCATCCTGACGCTCATCTAGCGCAGTGTAAGCATAAAGGCCAAATGCCGCTAGCCAGTTTGATGGCAGATAAGAGTGGGCGACGACACCGCCATAGCTCGGCATATCCACGTTGTTTTTCTGATCAATTTTCTTCTGCGCGGTCCCCATCATGTTTAATGGAACCCAAACAACGGCAACGATTGCAGCCATAACGGCCAAGGATGAAATTCGCTTTCCAGGCGTTTTTAACTGTTCTAACAGTGTGTTACGCCCAGAACCTAACCAGATAATGGCTAAAGGAATGATGCTAGCAGCGATAAACCAAAGGAGAAATTTCCAACCGACAACCTCGGAAAACAGCCCCAGATCTCCGGGCGAAAACACAGAAATGATAATGCCGTAGCCAATCACAACGTTAAATGCTGTCATGTAGTAACTGGCTGCGACTGAAATCAGGGTAATTAATGTGGCTGCAATCTGAAAGAATCGGCGACCGCCTAGCGAACAGACTCTCAGCACAAAGAAAGTGAAAAGGAGGACGACTAAAACTTCTAAACTTCCCGTCATCCATTTGGAAAAGTGGAGCCCCTCTTTAACTTCATCAAAACGGCGTAAAAAAACCGGAATATTGAGAAAAATACCAACATAAATCGCTAACAGCAGCGCCTGCATTGGTTGTGATAGCAATTTTATTTTTTGCATTACTTTCTGAAACCTTGTTACCAATCCTAGAAGACATGAGACACACCACATTCCGAATCGTTCAGACTCGGGGAGGGAATTTACCAAGAAAGTTCTCAATCGGCGACATAGTTCTCAATTGCTGAAAAGTCAACATCGATATGAGCACTTTATGAGTACCTTATAATCAATATTCTGACGAAATTTTGCGGGTAATAACATGAGCGATCGTCCTAGAAAAGGGCGATCGCTTCGACATAAGCATTCGGGAGAGAGGAGAGAACTAGCGGCGACTCATTTCTTCAGATTTAGCCATACAACTTTGCATTGCATCCATAACGGCTGCACGTAATCCTTTTTGCTCTAAGACTTTCACCGCTTCAATCGTGGTTCCACCCGGTGAGCACACCATATCTTTGAGCTCCCCCGGATGTTTCCCTGTTTCCAACACCATTTTTGCCGACCCCATTACCGCCTGCGCAGCAAATTGATAGGCCTGCGCACGCGGCATACCGCCAAGAACAGCGGCATCAGCCATGGCCTCAATAAACATAAACACATAGGCAGGGGCTGAACCACTTACACCAACCACGGAGTGAATCAGGTATTCAGGGACAATTTCTGCTCGACCAAAGCTACTAAAGATTTCAACGATAAGCGCGCTTTCATCTTCACTGACCTGTTTATTCGGCGTTATCGACGACATTCCCGCATTGACGAGAGCGGGCGTATTAGGCATGACACGCACCACTTTCTGCCCGTCTTTAAGGGCAAATTCTAGCGTTTCGAGAGTCACCCCAGCTGCAATAGAAACTATAATTGCGTTTGGTTTCAAAGCATCACGGATCTCACCAAGAATGTTAGCCATCATGTTTGGCTTAACACCCACGATCAACACATCAGCCTCTTTAGCGACTTCATCAGCGCTGTTTGCACCACGGCTGCCAAATTCCTGGCTAATCGCTTCCACGCTTTTCGCACTACGGTTATACACCGTGATATTTTCTGCTGGGACCAATTTACTGGCGACCAATCCACCTAAGATCGCCTTGCCCATATTGCCACAACCGATAAAACCGATTTTTTTATCCACGATGTTAATTCCCACAATGCTCTCCTCAACGATCCCGTTGGACATGATTGACGCTTACGAATGCAATAGAGTTAGGCTACCACCAAAAACATGAGAAAGGCACCGTGTACCAACATGTTGCAGATCGTGGTAAACAAAAAGGCCTCTCCCCATCATGGGGAAAGGCCTTTTCTGTTTTTGAAACTCAGGGGGCTAGAGGGGAGAAAACTTATTTGTACAGTTCCGCAGTAGCGTGCATGCGGTTATTCCCAGTCGTGGAAATGATGCGATAAGAAGATGCGCCTGCCTGCTCAGCTTTGGCAGCAACACGAGCTTCTAAACCATCAAGAGTCGTTGCACCGCTAACGGAAACCACACCCATTTTCTGCATATCAGAAGTCGGAGCGGAAGACAGATCTGCAGCAGAAGCAGCAAATGCAGTTACAGAAAGCGCTAAAACTACAGCTAAATTTTTGATGATTTTCATAATATTTACCTTTCTTGAATTTTTCTATGTTTTGAAAGGCTCTTGCCTTCCGATGACTAAAGAATAGATCGGTTAACGAAGCGTTAAAATCGGATACTTTTGAGCTAGTTATTCAATTTTTTTGAATACAATTTGAACAACTTTACGAATAGCGTTTAACTTCTGAATCAAAGCAGGAATAGCCGCTCTGGTTCAGTGAATAAATATGAGGAAAAACAGAAGGTAGCCCCTTATCAGGCCCAGAGGACAAAAAACGACATGACCGACATTTCATTACAGAATAGGAATGGGTAAAACATTCCCTCTCCCATGACGGAAGAAGGAACCGGTTAGCCCAAGCGTTCAATCACTTTTGGCAGACATAGTCTAAACCACGGCGTAAAACGTTCAGGTTCTAATGCCATTTGCTCAATAATTTCCTCAAGCGGATGGTAAGCGAAGGCGTCAGCTTCTTCTGAGTTAAGCTGCGGCACAACATTGCTGTGGCCGATAAACACATGAGCCAGTTCGTGCTCGATCAACCCGCCCCCAACGTCGAGGCGATAACTTAATTCAAACGATTCGTGCAAGGCACAGGCCATACCCATTTCCTGATATAAACGCCTCATTGCCGCCTCTTGAGTATCTTCGCCGGGAAATGGATGACCGCAGCAGGTATTGCTCCATTGCCCACCCGCATGATATTTACCCACGGCACGACGCTGAAGCAGTAGCTCTTGATGATCGTTAAAAACATACACTGAGATAGCCCGATGCAGCAGCCCTTGCTGATGAACGGCTAATTTTTCCATTCTGCCAACCGGCATGTCGCTTTCATCAACCAGAATCACTTCAATCATGGCCTTGTCCTCACGCAATCGCAGAGCATTACTATATGCCTATAAGCATACCTAATTGCAGCAAACTTTTTTTAATTTAACGCCACATGAATAGCCCGCTACTCTTGCGCAAAAACGGAATGGAGAAGTCAATATGAGCGGAATAAAAGAGATCACTCAACTACTGGCCTCTATGGAGCCAGCGCTGAATCCGAATACCTTTGTATTTTGTACCAGCCAGAATCTAACCTTGGAACAGGCTAGCAAACTCAATCCGCTTGGCCTTTTTTTTGAAGCCGAAGGGCTCACCCTGATCTTACCGCGAGAAAATGCCCAAGCCGCCGGATTAAACATCAGCAGCAATTTTCGCCAAATTACGCTAACGGTTCACTCTAGTCTCGACGCTGTTGGCTTAACTGCCGCTATCGCTACCGAACTAGCCGAGAATGGCATCAGCGCGAACGTAGTGGCCGCCTATTACCATGACCATATATTCGTCCCAGAAGGCGATGCTCAACGTGCACTTGCTGCTTTAGTTGCCCTACAGCAACGCAGCGCACTAGCATAAACAGAGACCGTAAAAACCGCAGGGCGGAAACCGCTGCGGTTTTTATATTCTATGATGTACGCCTGCTTTTAGTTGCTCGACGGAGCTTTCAGCGATCCGTCAGGATTGGTGCCATCCAACGGATATGGGTTTTTATGCAGACGGTTATAGTTCAACGCATACATGGCGGTAATCACCATCAGTACGACAAATGACCACATAACCTCCTGCGCACCGGACCCCACCACCGCCCAAATACAGTAGATAAAGGCAACGGTGACAACCGCAATATACACAGCGCGATATTTGCCAAAATGACCATGCCCTAGCAATAGCAGCGCCGCACAGGTATAGAGATAAGGTACCAGCGTAAAGATAACGGTCACTGACGAAACAAGGCCAAACTCTTTCGCCGCATTAGGTGAAATGCTCCCGAATTGGCAAATGGTCATCAGCACACCCACGATCAGCAAACCGGCTACCGGTGTACCTGCTTTGTTGACCTTGGCAAAAATAGGAGGGAATAATCCGTCATCAGCGGCCGCTTTTGCTGTTTGACCGGCCAGTAACGTCCAACCACCAAGTGAGCCTAAACAACCCGCGGCAGCACAGAAAGAAACGATGGCTCCTGCGGTATCTCCCAACGCTAAACGAGCAGCGTCACCGAAAGGAGAAGCGGAGACACGCAGCGCAGCATTTGGAATCATCCCCATAATGGCGGTTGTGGACAGCACATAACACACTGCAGCAATCAAAACCCCGCCGATGGTGGCAATTGGGACGTTACGTTTAGGGTTCTTCACAACACCGGCAGCAACCGAGGCGCTTTCAACCCCGATAAATGACCACAGCGTCACGCTAAGCGTGCTTTGAATGGCGCCAAATGTCCCCTGACCACTGACGTTCCACGCCGCCATATAGGTTTCACCCCGAAACCAAAACCACCCGAACACCGCGATGCCCACAATCGGGATCAAGGCCAAGACGGTTGCCACGGCCTGTACGCGAGTAATCATTTTTGGCCCAACGATGTTGAGTAAAACAAAAATCCAGAGTACGGCAACGCAGGTGACGGTTAGCACCATCGGATCTTTTAACGCAGGGAAGAAGTAGCTGAGATAACCTACGCCGATAACCACCATCGCGATGTTACCGACCCAGCAGGCAAGCCAGTACAGAACGTTAGTTTGATAACCAAGAAAAGGGCCAAAAGCACGACGAGCATAAGCATAAGAACCGCCGGGACTGGGATCTAAGGACGACATTTTGGCATAGACCATCGACAGCGCTAGCGCGCCAATGATGGTCACCAACCATCCGTAGATTGCAATCCCACCGGTGGATGCTAGATTTGCCGGCAATAAAAATACACCGGAACCCATAATATTACCTGATACCATGAGAGTAACAGGAATGAGTCCCACTTTATGAGATTCAGAATCCGTAGACATAATCTAACCTTAAGTTAAATAGAAGTTTTAGGGTAAAACCAATATTACGCTCAGAGTGAGATCATTCCAGAGGCTAACGGTGAATATCTCCATTATTAGCATATTTTTAGCCGACGACCATTTAGATAAAACTATATATATAAAGATAAAACATAAAAAGATTACATAACTTTTCAAACTTAAAATATATATAGACTAGCTAGTGATAAATTATATTAAATAATATTTACTCATTTTAATAGAAGAATTATGCAGTCATTCTATCTCGACTACGGTGTACATAGTTTAGGGGGGTGACACCGTAATATTCTTTAAAGACTGAGATAAAATATGACGTGCTGCTATAACCACAAAGAGAAGAAACTTGAGAAATATTTTTATTAAAAACAAGTAGTTGTTCTGCAGCATAACGCATTCTACAGTCAGTAATGATTTTACTGTAGGTAGTATCTTCATTTTTTAGCTTTTTTTTCAATGAGCTAGGACTTAAACACAGACAACTGGCGACTGAAGTCAAGCTCCACTCTTTGTGCATATTGCTTTGAATAATGTTGTAAACATTAGCACTTAAATTGCTTCTCACCTCACGAATAAGAAAAGGTATGAGGCTGTTATTATTGAGAAAAATTGATAGCACTGTGAAAGCAAGGCAACGTCTACGTTCGAGATCGACTTCACAAGTTAACGAATCTTGAGAGAGACGTGCAGCCTCTTGAAAGATGTGGGGAGTTTGGCACCGCTCAATCATAAAACACGGTACAGAGCGTAGATTGGGAGACACTTGGCTGATGTCTTTTTTTAAAAAATGGATATAGTCTTTTATTACATCTCTATTCAAATGCAGCACCGATGAAGGCTCTAATTCTGAGAAATCTATTACGTTATTTTCACAAGATATGAGCATCATGTGATTAGCTTTGAACGTGATTTCATTTTCTTCGTTGAAATTAACGGTGACATCTTTTCGAGTTAAAACGACAACACAATTGTCGTTGCTACTAAGTTTCATAATAAGACATCCTACAGACGTAAAGAATAAAATGCCGCTACTAAACTAGACTTATCGACTAGAGTAATAAGACATAAAAGAAAAAGTAATACATATGATGATTCAAATGCCAATGAATAAAATACAGTGCTTTTCTAATTATTCAATATCTAAAAGATAAATAGAGCCGTATAAATTTATTTACGCAGGGTATTTACTCGATTACAGATTAAAAAGTAAACATTAGAGACAAAAAAGCGCGGGACATGCCCGCGCAGATACTACAAGAGATAAAACTTTATTGTTTTTTGCTGTGGTGTCTTTGCTACATCACCAACGATAGTTACTCTGTGCGAACACACATCACATGGTAAACACCGTTGATAATTTCAGTCCCTTCAGTTTCATGCTCGAAACCAGGGAATTCATGATCCCACGCCTGTAAGGCTCGCAGATAACCAATCTGTGGGCTATCTTCTCCACCGAAGTTTTCACCAGACAGTAACATTGGGATTCCTGGTGGGTAAGGGATGATGGAGTTGGCTGCAATGCGGTTGACCAGACCGTCGATCGCAACCATCTCCACCTTATTCGCAACAATAGACTGATAAGCCTGACGTGGCGTCATCACCGCCTCAGGAAGACCCGAATATGCCGCATTCAGCTTAGCACCAGGGTTATTTTTACGCAGATAGGCAAACATCTTATCGCCCAAATCACGCAGACCTAACTTGCCATAGACCTCAGGATAATCGTCTACCAACTCAGGCAGAACCTGAGATAGCGGGGTATTGGCATCATAATGGCGTTTAAACGAAAGCAAGGTGTTGACCAACGTCCCCCACTTCCCTTTCGTTACCCCCATCGAGAACAGGAACATCACTTGGAAATCCGTAGTACGTGTTGGCACGATACCGTGGCGGCTCAGCCAAGCGGTAACCAGAGCAGCCGGAACCCCTTTCTCCTGTAGCTCACCATCATCACCCATACCCGGCGCTAAAATACTGACCTTAATTGGGTCAAGCATGCTCCAGTTTTCAGGCAGATCTTTGAAACCGTGCCAGTTGTCGCCCGGATTCATCACCCAGCAGCTTTGCTCCGACGCCAGCAGTTCAGCTGGGGCATCTTCGAATGCCATTTGTTTACCGGTGGCTGGATCTGTGACAATTTCCTGATTCCAAGGTTTAAAGAACCAGTCACCATCCTGAGTGAACTCTTTATATAAACGCGCCATCGCTTGACGGAAGTCCACTGCTTCATTAATCACTTCCTGAGTCAGTGACAAGCCGCTATTGCCGTCCATCATAGAAACAGCAACATCGTTAGAAGCACAAATCGCATACAGCGGCGAAGTGGTCGCATGCATCATGTAAGCTTGGTTAAACCGAGAGAAATCTACCGAGCCACGGCCATCACGTACGTGAATGTAAGACGCCTGCGACAACGCATTCAACAGTTTATGCGTGGAGTGAGTCGCAAACAGCGTTGGACCGTTGCGATCGTTCTCTGTAGGTTCACCACGCATCGCATAGTGGTTGTGATACATCGGATTAAAACGGGCATAACCATACCATGCTTCATCAAAATGAATGCGGTCGGTGGTTTTTTCCAACAATCCCTGAGCGTCTTTCGCGTTATAGCAAACACCATCATAGGTACAGTTGGTGACGACGCTATAAGAAGGCTGCTGGCCGATTTTATCTTTAGTCAGTGGGCTGTTGGCTATTTTCTCTTTAATAACCTCAGGCTGCATTTGCTGAGGATAGATAGGCCCGATAATGCCATAGCGGTTACGGCTAGGGAGCATGTAGACAGGTTTAGCACCGGTCAGAATCAGCCCCTGCTCGATGGATTTATGACAGTTACGGTCAATGACTACTACGTCATCTTCGGTCATACAGGCTTGCATGATGGTGCGGTTGGAGCCTGAAGTCCCTACGACCACAGAATAGGAATGATCGGCGCCAAATACGCGAGCGGCGTTCTTTTCACTTTCACCAAATGCGCCGGTGTGATCGAGCAGAGATCCCAGAGAGGTACGCTCGATCCCCATATCAGTACGGAACAAATTTTCGCCGTAGTAATCATGATAGAAGCGTCCAGCTGGCGTTTTGGTAAAGCCAACGCCCCCCTGATGACCTGGAGCCGCCCATGAATATTCATGAACATCGCTATATTTCATTAGTGCCGACATCAGCGGTGGCAATAGTTGTTGATGATAACGTTTCATCGCAGCAACGGCGCGACCAGCAATAAAATCTGCGGTATCTTCGAGGATCCACGCAAATTCGTCAATTTGCTCCATCATCTCGCGGCTCAGTTCCTGAGTCGCTTTTTCTCTGTCGCTGAGCAGGAATACCGGCACATTCTCTTGGCGTTCATGTAACTTATTCAGCAATTGCTGTGCCAGCACCTGCTCTGCTGAATCATCCATACTGCGGCTGAACATCAGGCAATCAATAGCTTCATTCGCAGACAAAATGGCGTAACCGTCATCAAATGAAGTCGCTTTTAACACTTCGACGTCTTGCCGCACGAGTTCATCAGCCAACCGTTCAACCGCCGCTCCGACATAAGTGTCTTGATGTAAAAATTCACTTTCAACAATTAATACTTTCATCATGTTTTTATCCTTACAGATAAATAGACATAACGATTAGTCGTGCTGAGGATATTTTAATATATTCTCAGAACACTAGTCGCCATACTTTATAGAATAAGCACTTATCTATGCAGGTTTATTCAATGCTATATCGTTTTTGATTTCGTTAACACGCTGCTAGTATTGCCCCGTTTCATCGTTATTGTAAAGTGCATACCCTGACATGCGAAAACAAGATAAAACTAATTAAAAACAATGCGTTAATGTTGATTCTTATTATTTTAAACTTCTTGTGAATGACATATATGAACAACGATTTTATTTTTTTACCTCATAGTGATATTTATACTCACACAAGAAAAAAACTAAACTAATGCTAGTAATATACATTATTAATACTTCACAAATCTTTACGTGAATTGATATTCCATAGCAAAATCGCAGTTTTTTATTTATACATTAGCCAATACGTCTCATAGTTATACTTTGCTAGCGTGTTATTATTGGCTGCATAACCTCTAACCCTAGGAATAGTAATGAGACACGATCACTTCATCGGAAAATACGAAGCTGAGCTAAAATTTCATCTCAGCGAGCCCGACGCTTTTCTTCAGCGCATCACCGCAGCGGGTGCACAACCCTTTCATCTTGATAATCGCGAAATTGATTGCTACTACGAGCTTCCCGGTTTTCCACTGATCAATCACGGCGTCAGCATGTGCATTCGTGAAATGCAGCCGTCTGGAATCAAGCTGTGGATAGTGAAGGGGCCAGATGCCTCAGAGTGTGAAGCAATTAACATCGAGGACTGCGAAAAAGTCGCCAGTATGGTCAAAAAGCTGGGGTTTGTCCCAAGCCTGCGTATGGAAAAAAACCGTAGCATCTATTTTCTTGGGCGCTATCACATCACCATAGATCACTTGCCAACGCTCGGGCATTTCGCCGAGATTGCCATTATGACCGACGACGAATCCGCGCTTCCCAGCTTGCTACAAGAGTTACAGCAAAAAGCACAGGCGCTAGGTTTAAATGAATCAATGAGGGAAAAACGTAGTTATCGTCAGATGCTGAGTCAAACATGACAGTGATTTAAATTAACCTATTTTTCTCACGCTTATTCAAAGATCAAAAAAACGTGCTGGTGATAATTTAAACATTACGAGAAACCCATCACTGGCTAGCATATGAAAACACATAAGACCGTTACCCCAAATTTTTACACCCGATTCCAATGCTCTGGAGCTGAGTGTATCGATCATTGCTGTTCCGGTTGGCAGATCTTTATTGATAAGAAAACCTACAAAAAATACACCAATGCCCACCACGAAAAGATTCGCTCTTTTGCCAAAAACTCGCTGCTGTTAACCCGCAAAGGCTACAATGAATTTGCGATGGTTAAAGTGAATGAGTCAGGGAATTGTCCAATGCTAAATGCAGATAAACTCTGCACTATCCATGCTGAAATGGGCCCCAATGCGCTGAGTATGACTTGCAACACATTCCCTCGACTAAAAAGACAGTATGCAAACGAGACCTTACTCAGCCTCACAATGGCTTGCCCCGAAGTGGTTAATCAAGTGTTATTTCAACCAGATAGCATGCTAGTAAATGAGCATGAAAAATTAATCGTTGAAACGGCCATACGAATTAAGCAGAAGGGAGTAAACGCAGATCGCTCTCAAACGAGTCAATTAATCAATTTATTTTGCAGCCACCTCATCATGGCTGACAGCCCTACCATCGAAGATAATTTACTCGCCATCGTACATCTGATCCTTTATTTACAGCAGATTAAGTATGAAGTTGAAACCAACGTCGAGAATCTAGACTCTCTTTTCTTAAATCTGCAAAATCAATTGGCAAGTGGCGAAATTACCAAGCAACGTAAACAAATCAGTAGCTCAGCCAGCATGAAATTGATGCTGTTGAGTGTCTTTGGCACCGCTATTCAACAACTTCGTCGCGGCCGCAACTTCATGGTACAAAATCACCTGAATCTCGCAACTTATTTAGAGCTAGATAAAGAACCCAACGAAGCTAAGGTGCAGGAAAAATTCACAGTTTTAAATATGCAATGGGAAAAGGTGCTAGCCAACAGTTGCCTATCTGAAGAACATGTAGTGAAGAATTACATTCTTTACCATATGTACAACAACGCTTTTCCCGGCGATGAGATGGGCGACATCTTGCGTAAATATTATCTGATGATTGCGGATTATTTTTATCTAAAAACTCAAATATCAATGATATCCATGACGCGAGACGTGACTCAGGAAGAAATCATGCAGCTTTTTGGCTCATTTCATATGGTTTATAATCACAACCACAACTTAGCAAAAGAGCTAAACGCATACGTCGATCAGATAAACGCAAATGATGATTTATCCTGCTTGTTGCTACTCAATTAATGGGCGCTGATTGATAAAAAAGGGAGCCTACAGAAGGCTAATGCCGGTCACTTAAGCGCGATTTTAGGGGAAGTACACCGATGGGGTTGTAGCAGCTTTAGCTGCCGGAGCGCCCCGCGGTGTACTAGCCCCGTGTATCTCGATCTCTTAAACGATCAGCATTAGCCCCCTTTCATTGAAATATCAGAAGTACCGAAGAAATAAAAACTAGCGAATTACCATCACATTCACTTTTGCATGACGCACGATACCTGCGGCGTTGGAGCCCAACAGATAGGTTTTCACGCTTGGACGATGCGACCCGACAATAATCAGGTCTGCCCCCATTTCATCTGCTTGCTGTAATGCTTCATCACGCGGTGTGCCGAAGCGAATGGTGTATGACATGCGATCTTTAGGCAGGTCAACGCCCTGAATAAGCTCCCGAATTTTCTCTTCCGCGTAGGTAACCGCTTTATTTTCAAACTCTTTGATACCAAACGAGTAAGCGGTGACGAAAGCCTGTGCATCGGGTAGTACATATAAAAAATGAACGTCGGCATCAGCCATTTTTGCCAGATACTCAACGTGGCGCAGTGCGTTTTGAGTCAGAATATCCTCTTCAATATCTACCGGCACCAAAATGCTTTTATACATATGTATGACCTCTCCATGTAGAAAACTTATGTATAGAATAGCCTTACTTAATTCAGGGTGGTACTTGTTTAGCGCAGATTTGTGAGACCAAACGTCCCCCTTACCCCCATAAAAAATGCCTCGCAGGCTTTGCGAGGCATTGAGGATCAAACACGACTAGTCGATCACAGCGAGCTGGTGAAAGTTCTCGAAATGACGTCTTGTTGCTGTTCACGCGTTAACGCATTAAAACGCACGGCATAACCCGATACCCTAATAGTTAAGCTCGGATATTTGTCCGGGTTCTCAATCGCATCTAGCAACATTTCACGGTTCATGACGTTCACATTCAAATGCTGGCCGCCTTCCACGTTTTCTTCATGATGGAAATAACCATCAATCAGACCAACCAGATTGTTTTTACGGATAAATTCGTCTTTACCTAGTGCGCCGGGAACAATCGAGAAAGTATATGAAATGCCATCTTTCGCATATTTGAACGGAAGTTTCGCCACCGATGTTAATGAAGCAACGGCCCCTTTGCGATCGCGTCCGTGCATCGGGTTAGCGCCTGGACCAAACGGCGTACCCGCTCTACGCCCATCAGGGGTGTTACCGGTTTTCTGTCCGTAAACCACGTTAGAGGTGATCGTTAGAATAGACTGCGTTGGCTCAGCATCACGGTAGGTTGGCAGTTTCTGAATTTTCTTCATAAAGCGCTCAACCAAATCGCAGGCAATATCGTCCACCCGCTGATCGTTATTACCGAACTGCGGATATTCCCCTTCGATAGCAAAATCAATCGCCAAGCCGCTTTCATCGCGAATTGGACGCACCTTGGCATATTTAATTGCTGCCAGAGAATCAGCGGCAACGGAAAGCCCTGCAATACCACACGCCATGGTGCGTACAACGTCACGATCGTGCAGTGCCATTAACGCAGCTTCATAGCTATATTTATCGTGCATGTAGTGAATAACGTTCAGTGCGGTGATGTACTGTACCGCCAGCCAATCCATGAACGAATCCAGACTTGCCATCACCTTGTCGTAATCCAATATTTCATCGGTCATGGCTGGTACTTTTGGCCCAACCTGAATTTTTAGCTTTTCATCCACACCGCCGTTGATGCAATACAGCAGGGTTTTAGCCAAGTTGGCACGTGCGCCAAAGAACTGCATCTGCTTACCGACCACCATAGGGCTAACGCAGCAAGCAATCGCGTAGTCATCGCTGTCAAAATCAGGACGCATCAAATCATCGTTTTCATACTGCAACGATGAAGTCGCAATCGAGAGATTCGCCGCATAGGCTTTAAACGCTTTCGGCAGGCGCTCAGACCACAGAATTGTCAGGTTTGGCTCTGGCGATGGCCCCATGGTTTCAAGCGTATTTAGATAACGGTATGAGTTTTTCGTTACCAGCGTTCTGCCATCTAAGCCCATGCCGCCGATGACTTCCGTTGCCCAGATCGGATCGCCGGAGAACAACGTGTCAAACTCAGGAGTACGTAAAAAACGCACCATTCTGATTTTCATGATGAAATGATCAATCAGCTGCTGGGCTTCCTGCTCGTTGATGACGCCATTTTTGAGGTCACGTTCAAGATAAATATCAAGGAACGTTGACGTCCGTCCCAATGACATCGCCCCGCCGTTCTGTGATTTCACCGCAGCCAGATAACCAAAGTAAAGCCACTGGATCGCTTCTTGTGCATTCTGCGCCGGACGCGAAATATCAAAACCATATTTCGCCGCCATTTCCTGAATCTGCTGGAGCGCACGTTTCTGCTCAGCAAGCTCTTCACGCTGGCGGATCACCTGCTCAAGTTGAATCCCTTTTTCCAGCTTGCCCTGCAGATCGGCAAACTGTAGCTCTCTTTCACGGATCAGATAACGAATGCCATACAGCGCCACACGGCGATAATCACCAATGATGCGCCCACGACCATAGCCATCAGGCAGACCTGTCAGAACGCCTGATTTACGGCAGCGCAGCATTTCTGGAGAATAAACGTCAAATACACCTTGGTTGTGGGTTTTACGAATATCGGTGAAAAGGTATTTAAAATTTGGATCCAGTTTACGATTGTAAGCTTCAAAAGAGCTCTCAATCATATTAATACCGCCAAACGGGAATAACGCGCGTTTCAGTGGTTTTTCAGTTTGTAATCCAACAATTTTTTCCAGATCTTGATGAATATATCCCGGAGCATGTGCCGTGATAGTTGTCGCGATATTATCGTCAAAATCAACCGGCGCATGAGTCGCGTTTTCAAGCCGCACACCTTCCATCACTTTTTCCCACAGTTTAGTGGTGGCTTCGGTGGCTGTGGAAAGGAAAGATTCATCGCCTTCATATGGCGTATAGTTATTTTGAATAAAATCTCTTACATTAATTTCTTCTTTCCATTGTGAACCAGAAAATCCGCTCCATGCGTCGGTAAATATATTCTCACATACATCTAGATCGATATTCATTCATCAAACTCCATATACGATGATATCGCCCCTGTCGGATATAGGGGCGAAAAGAGTATTTATTTCAGCTTTATTTCACTACGTTATGCGAACGCGATATTTTCAGCAGTGGAACTCACTCGCATGGCGTCCAGCGCAATCATTTTTTCTTCATTGGTTGGGATTACTGCGGCAATCACTTTGGAAGATGAAGAAGTAACGATCTCAGCGTCACCGGTACGGCGTATATGATTTTTAACGTCATCAATTTTCAAACCGAAGACTGCCAGATGATCGAGCGTTAGCTTACGAATAAGCTCGGAGTTTTCCCCAATGCCACCGGTGAAAATGAGGGCATCAAGCTTGGTCAATGATGCAGCGTGGCCGCCAATATGGCGGGCCAAACGATGGACAAAGACATTAATTGCCAGCTGAGCCCCTTCGTGCCCCTCTTCATAAGCTTTCTGCAAGACACGCAGATCGCTGGAAAGGCCGGAAATCCCCAATAGCCCAGACTCTTTGTTTACCATAAACATCAGGTCATCCAGCGTCTTACCGGTTTTATCCGCCAGATAGGCCAGCGCCCCGAAATCAACGTCGCCGCTGCGGGTTCCCATCACCAAGCCTTCTAACGGCGTCATCCCCATGGACGTATCCACACTTTTACCGTTCTGCACTGCGCATATCGACGCACCGTTGCCTAAGTGAGCAACAATAATGCCTGAATTATTTTCATCCAACCCAAGCTGCTCAATAGCTTGCTGAGCAACGTAGCGATGTGAGGTGCCGTGGAAACCATAACGTCTTACACCATATTTCTTAAAATATTGCTGTGGTAATGCGTAAGTGTAGGCTTCTGGTTTTAGACTCTGATGGAATGCCGTATCAAATACGGCTACGTGGGGTAAATCAGGGAATATATGACGTGCTGCCATTATTCCTTCCAAGTTAGCGTAATTATGCAGTGGTGCTAAAGAGGAAACATTAGTTATTTCTTCCAATACTTCGTCATTAATCAGGGTTGCATCGCTAAAGGCTTCCCCACCGTGAGCAATGCGATGGCCTACACAAGAAATAGCCTCACTCAGCTTTCTTTTTTCTAATTCTCTGACGATAGAATTCAAAGCATCTTCATAACTACCGGTCTTTAAATTAATGCTGATAGTTTTATCTATCGTCATTGAGGTATTTTCAATACCAACGTTATCAACAATGCCAGACATCATCACATCACAGTTATTTCCCTGCATCACAGAGAATTTTATAGACGAAGATCCACAATTAATAACTAGCACTACAGATTTTGAAGACATAGAGATACCTCACAGCTAACTCCCCAGAGAGGAGTTAGCTGCTATTTTTTTAATTTAAATTAAACGAGTTTGTAGAAGATATTCAGGATAGTCAGCAGACCAACGATAGTGACAAAGTAGTTTTCTGGTTTGCCTTTGTATTTTGCCAGAGCAGGAACTTTACGAACTGCATACATCGGCAGTAAACACAGCAGAGAGGCAATAATAGGCGCACCCATCGCTTCAATCAGGTCTAGGATATTTGGGTTTACATAAGCGACGACCCAAGTCGAACCCATGATGAAGAACATGCTAATCATGTTCAGTTTGCCAGCCGAGTACTTCTTCTTATCGCCCTTACACGCGAACTTAACGATTAAGCCATTCATACCTTCCAGCGTTCCCAGATAGTGACCGAAGAACGATTTGAAGATAGCCACTAGAGCAATCAGCGAAGCACCATATTCCAGCACAGTTGAGAACGTTGATTTACCACCTGACATGGAAGAGAAATGGTTTGCCAAATAAGAAAGAACTGGAATATTTTGTGCTTTCGCATCGGCCATCATCGCTGGTGAGAGCGTGAACAGGCAGCTAAAGGCGAAGAACATCACCACGGCAACCATCAGCATACTGGCGCGAGAGATAATCTTAGAGCAACGGTCTTCAGTGAACTGCGCACCAAACTCAGGTTCATATTCTTCACGTTTTGACTCAACGAAAGAAGAGACGATTGGCGAGAAGTTAAAGGAGAACACCATAATGGCGATACCTAGCCAAACGTTGACTAAAATACCATCATGACCAAGCAAAGAAATACTGCTGGCATTTACCTGCTCAAATACAGAGGCGTTCCAGTAAGGGATGAGCGACAGAGAAATCAGAACTAGGCTGGCAATAAACGGGAATACCAGGAAGCTCATTACCTTAACCATCAGGTTTTTGCCGAAGAAAATGATGAAAGCCATCGCCATCAGCAGAACCAGAGCCACTAAGCCGCGGTTTAACGGCATGAGTTGCAGCTGATTTTCCCAAAATGTCATAAAGGTGTTGGTGATAGTGACACCGTAAATCCATAACAGTGGGCAAATCGCGAAGAAGTACAGGAAGGTGATGATGACACCACCGGTTTTGCCAAAATGCTCTTCAACCGTGTCGGTGATGTTGCCGGAAATATTACTACCCGATAGGCATAAACGCGCTAATGCACGATGGCATAAGAAAGCGATAGGATAGGCCAATACCAGCATGATGAGGATTGGAATTAAACCGCCGAAACCTGCACGGATAGGGAAGAACAGAACCCCTGCACCGATAGCCGTACCAAATAACCCCAGAGTCCATGTGGTGTCCGATTTTCGCCACGTAGATCCTTGTTTTGCATAAGTTACGCTGTCTGTCGTCATACTATATTCCTCGCGGATTTGCCCTTTCTTGAAGCTGCGTTACCGCAGCCTCAGTAGGGTCTTAACATATTATTAGTGAACGTGATTCAGTCCCGTTATCTCGGATATTCTGGATAAATCAATATTCCCACCGGAAATAAGGCTAACGGTCTTTTTATTTTCGATATAGCCCTTGAGCTTACCGCTTAATATTGCCGCAGATGCCAGCGCACCGGCACCTTCAGTCACGATCTTGTTTCTCTGAATAAGATCAATCATGCCGCGCTTAATTTCTTCTTCCGTGACTACCACAATATCGGTAACCAGCTCTTTGACAATCTCATATGTCAGTTTACCTGGCGTCGCTACGTCGCAGCCGTCCGCGATTGTACCTGTTGTGCGGTGAGATAAAAATTGTCCTTCATGGAAAGATTTGGCCATACCATGAACATTGACCGCTTGGACACCTATGATATTGATTGTTGGGTTAATTGATTTCAGCGCAATCGCGATACCGGAAATTAATCCCCCACCACCAATAGGGACAATAACGTTATCAACGTCATACAGGTCTTCAAGAATCTCTAAACCAATGGTGCCCTGGCCTGCAATTACTTTAACGTCGTCATAAGGTGGAATAAATATTCTATTCTCTGCTTCAATTAATTCCTGCGCTTTCGATATGGTGTCATTAAAACTATTTCCGTGCAGGATAACCTCGGCAGAATAATCTGCTGTCGCCGCGACTTTAGAGCTTGGAGCGCAGCAAGGCATGACAACTTTACTATCAATTCCTAACATCGCGCAGGAAAGAGAAACGCCCTGTGCGTGATTACCCGCTGAACAAGCGATAACGCCCTGCTCACGCTCTTCTCTAGATAAAGAACTCAATTTATTAAATGCGCCGCGGATTTTAAAAGAACCGGTGCGCTGCATATTCTCAAATTTAAGATGGATGGTGCCGTTACAACGTTCACTGAGGTAGTTTGACTTAGGCATGCCGGTTTTATAGACATGGCCTTTTATCCTTTGCTGGGCCTCGATTATGTCGTTAAGCGTCACTGGCAGATTATTATATATCTTCATTTTCTCATCCCGCAGATTATTTGACGCCGGCAGTATGCTTAAATATTTCAACTTTGAATGTGATAGGAGTCGCGATAATTAGATCCTTTATTTATTTTCTGAGTTATAAAAAATGAAGTTCTTTTTCATTTGAAATATTGGATGAATATTTAAATAAAAAAATATTTTTGCATTATTACAAATATAATTTAATTAATATTAACGAATTGTTATAAATGTTACCGTCACGTAGTCAATGCGCCTATTCTCAAGAAGACACAACGTAGATTTATTGTTAATATTCTAAAAATAGATTTAATTTTCACCCATTAATAAATAACATGCGGTATTAACCCTCCTATCTAAAATACCCAATTCATTACTAAGTTTATTTACTCTGTGATCAAGATCGTTCTCTTTTTCACTTATCTGTGTTTATAAATAAAAGACTCTTGTATCGATTGTAGGTATTCAGCGATGGACATCGTTAATGTTACTCGCGGCATAATTAGCTCACTTATGAATATCCACTTTCCATTCTCATTCTGTGTATTTAATGAGCAGATATATCTTCTGACAGAGGATAATCAGCGCTATATCATGAGGTACGTTTCTGATCCCCACAGGATAGTTACATGCCAGAACTTTGATTGTACTTGGGAGGAAATGAGAGATTATTCGTTTGAGATAAAAACGTCTCACGATTTGCACAATGCATTATTTATCGGCCACTTAATGGGATGGTGGACAGCCGATGAAGTATTATTGCTAAAGACGTTTATTAAGCAGATCAACGACTATATGACCGTAATCGAGATATGAAACATCTGAGTCAAATACTGCTTGTTATTCTATGTCACACAACGTCTAGCCAGTAAATCGCCAGAGAAAATCAACGGCTTCTTCCGCATAATCAATACCAATACGTTTGCTCGCAGTCACTGTAACCGGCAACTTTTGAAAATCTCTTATCTGCCCACAAATATACAGCCGACTGCCGGACAAAGGCTCATAGTCAAAAGTCCTATCTACGGATAGCGCACTACATAGCTTTCCTGGGCCGTTGGATAGGTTTTTAATCTGTGCCTTGGTTAACTCCTCCATCCGTTTACCATAGCGATTAAATGCGGCTAAATCGGCGCCTTGTACGACATCAATACCACGCAATAATACGGCTGCAGGCTCATCCATCACACCACTGACTACATTAAGACAATTGTGCATGCCATACACAAAATAAACATGTGCAATGCCACCAGCATGAAAAAGCGGTTCGTTCCTGACCGTTCGCTTACCGCCATAGGCATGACAGGCTTTATCGATAGCTCCATCATAGGCTTCCACTTCATTGATGCGTCCGATAATCGTCCCCTCTTCCAGCTCACGCACCAAATAGCAGCCAATCAGTCGCTTGGCGACGGTAATAACATCGGCAGAATAAAAATCTAACCCCAATTTTTTCATTCTCAGCGGCTCCTATCTCTGAATAATATTTTTTCATCATTATTTTAACGCCAGTGCATCTTTGCGCGGTGATAGGCCAAACATCCGTGAGTATTCGCGGCTGAACTGGTTCGGACTGTTATAGCCTACTTGGAAAGCAATCGCTTCCGCCGTGTTGTTATGCGCTAGCAATAACTGGCGAGCCTCCAGCAATCGCAGTTGCTTTTGATAATCAAGTGGGCTCATTCCCGTTAGGTCTTTGAATTTTCGATGGAAGGCAGAGCGGCTAAGGTTTGCGGCTTTAGCTAATGCATCAAGGCTCAACGATTCAGTGTATTTATCACGCAGTAGCGCTAATGCGCTGAGAACGCCTGCCGAGTGGCCATCCCCCATGATAACGCGCGCAATATCCGCCCCGTTGGGCCCCGTCAGCAGCCAATAACACAACTCCTGCATAAATCCCGTATGCAATACAGGGATCGCATCAGGCGTATCGAGTAAACGCAGTCCTCGAAGCACGCAACGATAAAGAGACTCATTGGTATCGACCACAAAGGCCGCATGAGATGCTTCATTTTTTTGTATGGGTCGCTGAGAGAGCTGAATAAACACATCTCTCAGGATCACCATATCGAACTCAACGATAATGCCTAAGTAAGGATGTAGGGCATCGGCTTCGATAATGCGGCTAACGCCGGGCATGGTGGTGGTAACGACTAGCGCCTGCCCAGCAGAGTAGTCAAAGGGCGTATCACCAAAAACTGTACGTTTGGTTCCTTGAAGCACCATGCAAAGAGCAGGACGATGCAAAATATAGCGGGGATAACGACCATTGCTCGCTCTGACCAAAGTGACACTGGGTAAAGCCGTGTGAAACGGAGTTTGCTCATGGCTGGAGAAAGTATGTTTTGCTAATAGAGCGAGTAATTCTTCAGTCATGCTCATGGCCCGCAATAAAATACGATTAGGCAATAATACGCCGATAACAGGCACACCACTATCTCTCTCCTCGCCTATCATGAACTCATCGTTAATCGAGGAAATTTTGTCATGAAACAGAATATTAAAGTCGCTGTTATTACCGGTGGCAGTCGTGGTCTGGGTCGCAGCACCGTCATTAATCTCGCCAAGCGCGGAGTTCACTCTATATTTACCTTTAATTCTGGAGAGCAAGAAGCTAAAGAGGTTACTCAAGCGGCTACAGAAGCAGGAGCTAAAGCTATCGCCATTCATCTGGATACCGCTAACATCGCAGGTTTCGATGCTTTCGCCACTCAGGTAAAAAACGCACTGGCTGAGCTAAACACCGATAAATTCAACTATCTGGTCAATAACGCGGGTATTTCAAACCATACGCCGTTTATGCAGGTCACTGAGGAAGAGCTTGATTTACAGTTTCAAGTGAACTTCAAAGGTGTCTTTTTCCTGACTCAAAAATTACTGCCGCTGCTGCGTGATGGTGGCCAGATCGTGAATATTTCATCTGGAGTCACTCGCTTTGTGAATCCAAATAGTGTGGCCTATGCCACCGTTAAAGGTGCTATTGAAGTGTTCACCCGCTATATGGCTCACGATCTCGGCCCCCGCAATATTTCAGTAAATACCGTGGCGCCAGGAGCAATTCAAACCGATTTTAGCGGCGGCGTGGTGCGTGATAACCCCGAGATTAATCAGCTTGTCTCCAATATGACCGCATTAGGTCGCCCGGGATTACCTGACGATATCGGAAAAATGCTGGCATCATTTTTATCCGACGATAATCACTGGGTAAACGCGCAACGAATTGAAGTCTCTGGTGGAATGCGTTTGTAATTTATTATCTCCCTAGACTCAAGCGGGTGTAAGCCATCGGCTTGAGTTGCTTTCTTTAAACTCATTTTGTTTGCTCGGTCACATATCATTTCCCCACAACCACTCCATTTTCCCCAGTTGCTGCCGATAACCTCTATAGAAAATGTCTTCGTGTTGTTACCAACATTGTTACCCACACCTACCGATAAGCAACTGAGGTTTAGATGGATAGTTTTCAGAAAGATATCGATGAAAGGGCTAATCTGGCCTTATCCAATAAGTTCGAGCTGTTGCTGTTTCGGTTAGGAACCAGTCAACACGAAAGTAAATCAGAGCTTTATGGCATCAACGTTTTCAAGCTGCGTGAAATCGTGCCAATGCAAAAAATTAATCGTGCAGCAGGCATGATGTCCCCTCTATTAGGCGTGGTAAATATCCGTGACCAGATAATGCCGGTTATCGATCTCCCTGCAGCGCTTGGCTGCACACCGGAAACGGGTCTCAACCTGCTGCTTATCACCGAGTATGCACGCAGCACTCAAGCCTTTGCCGTGGAGTCAGTGGATAACATTATTCGCTTGGACTGGAGTCAAGTTCATGCCGCAGATTCAGGCGTCAGTAGCCGTAACATTACCAGTATCGCCAGCATGGAAGACGAAAACGGCAACAAAGATCTGGCGCTAGTACTCGACGTTGAACAAATTCTGTATGACATCATCCCCTCTGGCCGCGATGTCGATGTAGACGCTATCGAAGAGAAAATCTATGCCTTGAAGCCTGGCGCACTGGCGATTGTGGCTGAGGACTCTAAAGTTGCTCGCTCCATGCTGGAACAAGGCTTGAAAGGGATGGGGATTCCGGCGCTTATGCACACCACCGGCTTAGAGGCATGGGAAAAAATCCAGTCCATTGCCGCCGAAGCTAAAGCCGCTGGTCAGCCCATTACAGACCGCATTGGGCTAGTACTCACCGATATTGAAATGCCAGAGATGGATGGCTTTACTCTAACGCGAAATATTAAAAACGAACCAGCATTAAAACATATTCCGGTCGTGATCCATTCATCACTGTCAGGCAGCGCAAACGAAGATCATGTGCGTAAAGTCGGAGCCAATGGTTATGTCGCAAAATTTGATGTCGCAGAGCTCTCTGCAGTAATCCATAAAGCGCTGGCAGACGTTGCTGAAAGCTAACCATATAGCGTTCATTTTGGTTCAAATAGCCATCTTGCATCCTCTTTGAATAGAGATCGCAAGAGGCTATTGAACGCGACTAGAACCACAAGAAATAATAATTTATCACTCACTGTATTGATGCAAAAAACCTTTAGCTTTAAAAAAGGTAAACCACGCTTCTGGCCGGGAAAAATCGACCTGATATTGGTGAGGAATAACTCTAGACCCATTAAAAAAGGTCGTTTGAACAGGAACATTTTTATTTTTCAGCGTATCTGCCAACGCCTTTCCCTGATCGGAAAAAGACATGTAGTTTCCATCCGCAATAAAAGTTGGGGGGAATTTTGATGTCACATTAGTAATAATATCAAACTGCTCGAGTTCTTTACTTTGCCGCCATGGTTCCTTGCCAAGATAAGCTGACCCAATAGTATCAAAGGCCTGTTTTATCAATGGGCTATCAATTGCTAGCGTCTTCTCAACGCTATATGGGCCACAAAAGAGCAAAACACCGCGTATTATATTTTCTGGAATAGACTGCGTAATGTTCAGCTCACGACGCATTTTCGCATTACTCATCGCTAAAACACTTTGTGCTGAGATCTGCGCACCGGCCGAATCACCAGCCAAAAACACACGTTTGTCATCGATCTGAGGATAGGCCAGAGCTAAAGAGGGCAAGTAGTTAAGCAGCTCATATACTTGCAAGACTGGCGTAGGGTAACGAGCTTCTGGCGCCAATTGATAATTCATAGCAATAACCACATAACCCGCGCTTGCTAACATCGAAACAATGCTTTCCACGTTCCGCTTGTCACCCGAAATAAAAGCACCACCATGCACCCAGATAATCACCGGCAAAGACGCCTTAAATGTGGATTGCGATGGATAGTAAATATCAAAATCACTGCTACCATATTTTGACGGATAGTGAAGATCACCAACGCGAGTGACATTATTAGTATATTTTGTGTAATCATCCGGCAACACAGAAATATCAGGGATCATATTCCTAGCAATATAAACCAGCGCTGCTTGACTTGTCACACTAAAATAAAGAAATGTAATAAAAACAATTAAGCATAGAGAAAAATACATTCTCTTTCTGGTTTTTCTGCTTTTTACGTTATAGACCTGTATAGCATCACTCATTCTTCAACCTACGCTATTCTAACCCAATGGGATAGTGGCATTAAGTAAAATGGTATAGCTGCCAGTTATGAATGAAACCATGACAACAAGAAATGACGATAAAATAAAAGCTAATAAGTAATACACGCCAAGCATCCTTTCATCTCAACATTATATATTTACGCCGCCGAGAAGATACTACATGCAGAAAAAATGAAGACCATGAGACTTTTCTATAATGGAATCATTGCTAAATAGATAGCAACGATCTTTTAGTGCGTTAAAAATATTTTTGATAAAATTAATTACTATTAAAATATTATTTTTGTAGAATTAAAAACCATTTATTTCATTGTTTGCGATCTATTGCTTTGCACGATTAGTGTGATTCACGTCACGTTTTTGCGTAGAAAGGAGGGGGGTACCGCATAGGTATAGAGGAAACTTGCCTGTCATCTGATGTAACGGATCTATATATCATCCCGTAGCAGGCATTTTCAGTAACAAACAACCGTTACCAGTGGCCACTAGTCGTCTTTGTGGGGTAAATAAATGCCAATTTTGCAAAATTATGCTGAGAGCTTGCAGATAATGAACCGGCAATGTCTAAGTTGATGATGCTCTTGGTGCAAATGCGGCTTTATAGAATAAAACCGCATCACAGCTATATATCGAGAATTTTTCCTTTCGAGTAATGCAATATTTTTTTGATGTTCACCAATAAACTACTGCTATCCATGAGTAATGAACTGATCTTTACATTAATCACCCGGCAGCCAGAAAAACGGGCGGGCTCGTCGATAACAATATCGGCAGCAACAATCACCAAATCAGTTTGAGCTATGTCACTCTCTAATAGCTTGTTTTTGATACCAAGGACTCCTTGAGTCTCGATCTTGATGTTAAAATCGTATTTTCTAGCGAGCTTTTCGAGTATTTCTGCTGCCATGTAAGTATGCGCCACTCCTGTCGTGCAAGCGGTAACCGCAAGGATGTTAATTTTTGAGGTGCCTTTTTGAGACGACATATCTCCTCCTTTTTTTATGATTTATTCGTCAATGAGTGGTTACGGTTAATTTTTCTATATTCCATCGGTGTGCACTCATTTATTAACTTAAAAACTTTGCAAAAATAATTATTGTCAATGAATCCGCTTTTAGCTGAGATTTCCCGTATTTTTAGAGTGGTATTGATTAAGAGTAAGCGTGATTTAGCAATACGAGTCTGTGTAAGGTATTCGTTAAATTTTACCTCAGACGACCGCGTAAATAATCGGGATAAATAGCTGGGTGAAATATTAAAAAATGCAGCAACGGAATCGCGGCTAACACTTTGATCAAAGTTGTTGTCTATATAACACTTGATATCATCAATCAGCGAAACGTTTATATGGTTGGAGGTTGTCTGGCTGAGTTGATCATAAATGTTATTGGCTAGGGCAAGCACCAGATGAGAGAAGGTTTCACTGGTGGTATCCTGTGACCAGGCGAGTTCTTCCGTGAGTTGCAGGATGTGATCGCGGATATTAACGCTGGCGTGTTGTAAGGCGAACTTCTCCACTTCTTTAAACTGATGCCCATCCCAATTGATCATGCTAAAACCAATATCTTGACGCGAAAAAACCAACGAAAGGGAAATCACTGGCGTTGACCAGTCAGGCAAATTCCAGCCATTAGCGGGGATATAGGTGATGGTTCCCACTGGCTGTTCAAAGCGCATTATCTTATCGGTGCCTTTCGGCACCAGCATAGTCATCACACCTTTAACCGTCAGTTCGAGGCGAGGCAGAGGCAGTCGATAGGCCATACCAGGAGGTTCCGCCCGCCCGTTGGCGACAAAGACAGCGCTGGAATTGGCATAAATACTACTGTATTCACTCAGTATTGACTGGATAAATGCACTCATTGCCTATTTGATCCCACATCTGCTTAGAGAATGATAAATATTACATATTAACTTAGCATCAGCCTGTCATCTGTATACACGTCCACGCAGATAGATGACAAATGACAAGCCTAATCGCCGCAATACGAACCTAAAGCAATTCGATGATCAAGGCTTCAAGATTATTTTGATCGACAGCAAACAGCCGGATTCCTTCGGCAAGTTTATCCACGGCCATTGGATCCTGATGGTGTAGCCAGTTGAACTCGGCCTCACTCAGTGGCGCGGGTTTGGCAGCAACATCCCCGTTATAAACGATCGGTTGCGCAATACAATCATTGCTGTTTTGCAACTGAGCCAGCAGGGCCGGTGATACTGTCAGACGGTCGCAGCCGTTTAGTGCCAATACTTGTGCGGGTGTGCGGAAACTAGCCCCCATAACGATAGTGCGGTAGCCGTGCATTTTGTAAAACTGGTAGATCTTGCGCACGGACTGTACGCCGGGGTCATTCTCTGGGGTTGTCGCCTGCGAGGGATTGTTCTTCTGATGCCAGTCGTAGATACGACCAACAAAAGGTGAGATTAAAAACACGTCAGCATCAGCGCAGGCTCGTGCCTGAGCAAATGAAAATAGGAGCGTCAGATTACACTGGATCCCCTCTTTTTCCAGCACTGCGGCTGCGCGAATACCTTGCCAAGTAGCGGCAAGCTTAATTAATACGCGCTCTTTGCCAACGCCTTGTTGTTGGTAAAGCCGGATAAGGTGGCGTGCTTTGTTGATACAAGCTTCCGTATCCCAAGAAAGGCGAGCATCCACCTCTGTTGATATACGGCCAGGAATACGTTTGAGGATCAATGTACCGATACTGACCGCCAGATAATCGGCAATCGCAGCGCCGCGTGCTGCATTATTCGGATAGGACTCCCCTACGCTCGCGATCGCATCGCTTAGCAATGTACGGTACTGCGGAAGCTGCGCGGCTTTGTAGATAAGCGAAGGGTTAGTCGTTGCGTCCTGTGGTTGGTATTGCAAAATGCTATCAATATCGCCGCTGTCGGCGACAATCACAGTATGTTGCTTTAACTGATCAAGTTGATTCATTGTATACTCTCATCGTTTTAGTTTTCTCTTGTCGGCGCTATTAAAGAACGCGGAGAACGGGACTGAACTGTGCAAAGGAGCAGACCCGAACGCCGCGAACTAAAGGTTAGTGACTGGCGCCAAGAGAGTTTAGATAGTTATTCGATGCCAAGATTTTCGGCAATTTTCACCATAATTTTGTCTGCGTGGCGGACAGCAGTGTTAGACCCCACGCGGACAATTTTTTTATGATTAAATCGGCCTTCATTTTTAATGCTGATATCGTTAGTTAGAATAACCATGTCGGCATTTTCAATGTCTGCGGAATTTAATTCATTTTCAATTCCACTGGCACCTTGAGTTTCAACTTTAATCGACCAACCTTTTTTCTGCGCAGCCGTTTGCAATGCTTCTGCTGCCATATAGGTGTGCGCGACGCCTGTAGGACATGCCGTTACAGCAATTAAAATTGTCATATTTTAATATCCAAAAGTGAGATGAATAATTACTTAGGCCTCAGAAACTCGACTGGTTAACCCTGGCATATTAAAACACTCGGCTTCATTCTGAATAACATCTTTAATTTTGTTGATCACATAACGCTGTGGCTCAACGCCAAATTGAGACAAGTTGGCAAACATTTTTTTCATTTCAACTACGACGTCATCTTTCTCGTAATTATAATGACCACTCAGCTCGAGAATCTCTTTTAATAAATCTGGCTCGCTGAAAATTTGCTCTTCAGATTTATTTTTATGTTCTTCGGTGATCCACTTTTCCCATTTATGGCTAAGAACACAGGCTTTAGTCAGTACGGTTTTAAAATTAGAAGCGGTTGGGATCAGTGCTTTTTCCGCTAAATCTTTCTCTACTTCATGGAGCTTGAGATATGCTCGGGTTTCCCAAGTGCCATAAGCCGGAGCCACATTCATCGCAGTAATACCCAGACCTGGATGTTTGAGTAGAACATCGTCTGATAGGTAATCCCCATTGTGTTCTTTCAACCCAACGCCATATTGGCAGCTAATGTCAGAAAGTTGATTAGCCTGAATATCGTTAAAGTGGCCAACATTGCGAGTCAAACGAGTCAGTGTCCCGGTCTGCCCGACAATGAACAGCGGTCGCGGTAATCCCGCATCATCTAGGCGTTTATTCAGCTCAATAATAAAAGCTTCAAAAGCCTCAATGGAAGTCAGGCCGCCGTTAGTCTCTTCAGTACCGACTTCGTAATAGAACTGCTTAAGGCCTTTTTCTTTGCGGTAATCTTCACAAAACTGAATAAGATCGATGGTCCGTTGTAATACGACTTCAATATCAATGGCTTTACCAACCACATACGGGTCTTTCGTTGGGTCGATATGCAACAGATCGAAACCAGCATCCATATCCACTTCATATGAGCGGCGAGCCAGCGCCATGGCCTGATCTTCAGGAATATGGTCTTTACGCTCTTTGTCACGCTGCCACGGGCCGCCGTGGTCACGGCAGAGGAAGTAATCTCCGTCAAAGCCCACTTTTTCCGCGATGGCTTTAAGATCAGCAGCAAAGCGGAACTGATCCCAGTTATTGACATAACCGGCACCAAACTCATCTGCATCAACCTGATTACGGCTAGCGATAAACATCAGAGGTAAGTCTTTTTCTTTTCCCAATTCGAAGCAGGCCTGAATCAATGCCGGAGACATTGGCCCTATACCCAACATGGAGGATTTTCCGCCCTTAACAATGTAATCAACATACTGCTTTAAAGAGTTTTTCATACTATCTCCAGTTACTTATCAATCGAACGAAATATCGAAATCTTGCTGTTCTTTCACTCTTGGTTTCATCACGGTTTTCAATACTTTGACTGCAATAGCCGTGGCTGCAGCGCCGGCAATAACAGCGATGACATATCCAATAGGGTTGCCGACAACCGGCAGTACGATAAGCCCGCCCCAAGGTGCGGCATTGGTGGCACCAAACCACAGTGCGAGGACGGAACCCACGGCCCCCCCGATCATGTTGGCTGGAATGACTCGCATCGGATCGGCTGCGGCGAACGGAATGGCTCCTTCACTAATGCCGATACAACCCATAACAAATGCGGGTTTACCCGCTTCGCGTTCTTCATCGTTAAAAATACCTTTGAAGAAGAACGTTGCCAGAGCCATCCCCAGTGGCGGCGTACAAGCGGGTACGGCAACGGCGGCCATCAATTGCGGGTTGGTACTTATCAGAGCCACTGCGAAAAAGAAGGCCGTTTTATTAACGGGTCCTCCCATGTCGAAGGTGATCATGCAGCCCAAAATGATGCCTAACACCACGAAGGATGCGCCCTGCATACCTGCCAGCCATACGCTAAGGGATTTCATAATCCAGGCTACGGGATCGCCAACGACGTAATAAATAGCGATGCCAGTTAAGAATGTCCCCACCAGAGGAATAACAAAAATCGGTAATACCATGCGGAGGAAATCGGGCACTTTCAGTCGCGCGATTATCTGTAATAGCATCCAAACGACCAGACCCGCGATGATGCCTGCGAGCATACCGCCCAGAAATCCAGCCCCCATTTGGTTAGCCAGATAGCCGCCAATGGCACCCGGAGCAATACCTGGTTTTTCGACCATGGAATAAGCGATAAAGCCTGCCAGAATAGGAATAAATAGACTTAATCCAGCGATACCGATATCGGACATAGCTTTTAGGAAACCGTGGTCGGGTACCGCAGCTTTACCGCTAAACATCACGGCCAAAGCAAGTAATACCCCACCAGCGACAACGAAAGGAATCATATAAGAGACGCCAGTCATAAAATGGCGTTTAGTGTTTTTCAATAAACTGAGCATAGTGACCTCGTGTAGAGTGAGAGGTGATTCATGTTCTAATTAATTAAATAGCAGTTGAAATTGCCTGTGCGACAACTTTGTAAATATCATTTTTTGTATTGCTGCGGCTTATTTCATTTCTGAAATCCTCATTCATGATTTTCCTTGCCAATTGAGAGAAATATTTCATGTGTTCATTATCAGTACTGCTCTTACGAATGGTGAGCATAATAATAATGTTGACCTGTTGTTCTCCCCATTGAATAGGTTTCTGCAATTTGGCAATACTGATCGTAGAATTGGTAATAAAGTCGGATTTAGTATGGGGAATAGCAAATCCATAGCCGACCGCTGTCGGGAATGAATCCTCTCTTGCCCACACATCTTCTGCTAATTTTTCAGGGTTATGCGTTCTATCCTGAAGCCAAAGATTATCAGTAAGCATCTTTATTACTTCATTACGATTCTGTAAATCCAGATTATTTAAGATGCAGCTCTCAGAAATAATAGGAAGAGACGTTGTTATCTTGACGTTCGGGTTCTCCAGTATCTGCCGCACTTCTGCTGAACTCCCCAATGCCAGAGCCTGCTGTAAAAGATCGCCGCACTGCTCTTGCGTCATACTGGCAATTTCACTTTTGATAGTGGGGATTGCCGCCGAGCTCATACTTAATTCATCAAAACCCATACCAATTAACAGAGGTAGAAGTTGTAAGTTGGCCGCTAATTCACCACAGATACCAATCCAGCGGCCTTGGCGGTGAACTTCATCTACAGCGAACTTTAGCGCACGCAAAAAAGCCGGAGAGAAGTTATCGTAAACGTGTTCAACCCGTGTATTACCACGGTCTGCCGCAAAGAGATATTGGGTGAGATCGTTACTGCCTACGCTGAAGAAATCGGCGTGACGGGCAATTTCTGGCACAGCAAACAGAACGGATGGCACTTCTAGCATGACACCCATTTCGATATTTTCATCAAATTTTATATGGTTGGCTCGAAGATCTATTTTGACGGATTCAAGCACTTCGCGGCACCAAACCACCTCTTCCACGGATGCAATCATCGGGATCATGATTCTGGCGTAACCTGAGGCTGAGGCCCGCAAAATAGCCGACAACTGGGTTTTAAAGAGAGTAATAAATTCTGGATAGATACGAATAGCGCGATATCCGAGGAACGGATTTTCTTCAGGCTGAATATTTAAATATTCCAAAGGTTTATCTCCGCCAATATCGATAGTGCGGAAAATAACCGGTTGGTTGTTCGCATGTTTAATGACGTCAATGTACTGCTGAGTCAATTCATCTTCCGTAGGGGGAACCGCACGATCCATAAATGCCAGTTCGGTACGGAACAGACCAATTCCCTCGGCTCCATTGCTGAAGGCTCTGGCCGCTTCGAGATCGCCGCCAATATTGGCAGCGACTTCAATGCGACGCCCATCAGCTGTAGTGGCTGGATTAATGACCTGCGCGAGCATCTGCTTTTGCTTCTGGGTTTTAGCGTCGATGTCACTCTGGTAATAGCGTAATACCGCATTTGTCGGCGAAGGGATCAGTAATCCAAGATTCCCGTCGAGTACCATTAATTCGTCAGGGTCAAAACTCGGCGCATTATCATCAAGATCGGTAATTGTTGGGATACCGAGTGAACGAGCCAGAATCGCCGTATGCGATGTCTTACCCGTATTTGACAACACCATTCCTGCCAGCCGAGTTTTATCTAATGCCATAAATTTCCCAGGCGTCAGGCTATCGGCGACCAGAATTGACGATTCCACCAGTTCTATCCGTGAATGTGGAAGATGAATATCGCTATTAATTTTACTCAATAATTGCAGAGTAATATCCATCATATCCAGCACACGTTCTTTAATGTACTTACTGGAAGAATTATTCAGAATGTCGCAGAACGCGATAGCCGCTGAAATCACAGCAGAGAAAGCATTATGTTGTTGGCAAATATATTCCGTAACCTGTCCTGCAAAAGTAATGTCATTCACAATAGACAAGTGTGCTTCAATAATATCGCGTTCAACTCCGCAGGCATTTTCAAGCTGTGTTACTTTTTCATTTTTGAGATTTTCAATTCCCTGTTGGAACAATGCCAGCTCAGCTTTTTCACCCAAATACCCCACCGGTGCCAAACTCTCTAGCTGACAAAAAGTGATACTTTTGCTTACTACCGAGCGAGCTATGGCGATCCCACCGCTAATACGAGTACCGCGTATATATACAGGGTGAGTTTCCCGTAAGGTTCGTGGCAAGGAAAGATCGACATCTGGGGTTTCTTCGGTGTGGGTTTCTTCCTGCAAGGATATTTTTTCTAATAAGTCTGCAAGCTGAACACAAGCATCGAATTCATCATCGCCACTTAGCGTGATCTTGCATTCATCCTGAAACAAAGTATCAGTTCCCACCAGTGCTAGGGCACTTTTTGCATTGGCAGTGATGCCGGTGCGAGAATTGCTCCAGGAAATATCCGCACTGAAGGTATTACACAGGCGTTCAATGTGTCCGGCAGGGCGGGCATGAATACCTTCTTTCAGCTTGCAGGCATAAATTAATTGCTCAGCCATAACTACTCCGCGTTAAGAATATTTAGCGACATTATTTTTCACGTCACCCATGCCTCTATCCTCGTGGGGCAAAAGCTGTTTTTACATAGTAAAATTGTGACCTTTGCTGTAGTTGAGTTTTATAATAGTAAAAGTGTGATTGCTATCTCAGTTTTATAGACAACCACATCTCATTCATTCTATTGATTTAAATGAATTAATTTTCAAATCTATTGTTCTGCGAGGTTTTGAGATATTCATCACAGGTTTGAAAAATGAAATGAAGGTAACTTTATTTATATAAATGTCTTTTTATTACTATTTTAATTACTTTCCTGCGCTCTAAGATGAAGTCAGATATTCATTAGAGGGCAGCGCTATGCACTGTAAGGCTTTATTATTTGATTTAGATGGCACGCTGGTAACTTCTCTCAATTTTGTTGAGCATTCTTGGACACGTTGGGCCGAGATGCATGGCCTGTGTGCGCTCGAGGTGAGAAATTTTTTACATGGCAAACCGGCAATAAGTACCCTCCGGCACTTTCTGCCGCAAGCGAGCGAAGCGGAATTACACCACCAGTTTTTAGCACTGGAAGAGTATGAAGCCACTCACACCGAAGGTATTGAGGCTCTCCCCGGTGCCAGCACATTTCTGACACGGCTGAATGAGTTGGAGATCCCGTGGGGGATTGTGACCTCGGGTTCGATGAAAGTAGCTGCCGCACGGATCCGCCAAACCGGTTTACCCCTTCCCCCCGTCCTGATCACCAGCGAAAACATAATCCATGGCAAACCTCATCCGCAGCCTTTCTTGCTGGGCGCTGAGCTTCTCGGCATACAGCCGGAGCAGTGTGCCGCGTTTGAAGATTCCCTCGCAGGACTACAGTCTGTTTGGGCTGCGGGCTGCCAAGCGGTTGAAGTGAAAACTGCACACTCGGTACCCCATAATTTGGGTCAGATTCCAGCGTTAGAAGACTACCGCTCGATACGGATTTCACCTCGTTACGATCACTTTTTCCTGAGTTTTCAATAAATTTTCAAGGTAGAACATGACAACACGACAAGAGTTATCCAATGCTATTCGTGCACTCAGCATGGACGCAGTACAAAAAGCCAAATCCGGTCATCCGGGCGCCCCTATGGGTATGGCCGACATTGCCGAAGTCCTGTGGCGCGATTTCCTGAACCATAACCCGCAGAACCCTGCATGGGCTGACCGTGACCGTTTCGTGCTGTCTAACGGCCACGGCTCAATGTTGATTTACAGCCTGCTGCACCTCACAGGTTATGACCTGCCGATTGAAGAACTGAAAAACTTCCGTCAGCTGCATTCCAAAACCCCAGGTCATCCGGAAGTGGGCTACACCGCAGGTGTGGAAACCACCACTGGCCCACTGGGTCAGGGCGTTGCGAACGCAGTGGGTATGGCGATTGCGGAACGCACTATGGCCGCACAGTTCAACCGCCCTGATCATAATATCGTTGACCACTTCACCTACACCTTTATGGGTGATGGCTGCATGATGGAAGGTATCTCCCATGAAGTTTGCTCACTGGCCGGTACGCTGGGTCTGGGTAAACTGGTTGCCTTCTATGATGACAACGGTATCTCTATCGACGGCCACGTTGAAGGATGGTTCACTGACGATACAGCGAAACGCTTTGAAGCCTACGGCTGGCACGTGGTGCGCGGCGTGGACGGCCACGATGCAGACGCTATTAAACGCGCTGTTGAAGAAGCGAAAGCAGTAACTGACAAACCTTCACTGCTGATGTGCAAAACCATCATCGGTTTCGGTTCACCAAACAAAGCCGGTACGCACGATTCCCACGGCGCACCTTTAGGTGACGCAGAAATCGCGCTGACCCGTGAGCAGTTGGGCTGGAAATACGCGCCATTCGAAATCCCGTCAGAGATCTACGCTCAGTGGGATGCGAAAGAAGCAGGCCAGGCGAAAGAATCGGCATGGAACGAGAAGTTAGCAGCCTACGCTAAAGCTTTCCCGCAGGAAGCCGCAGAATTTACCCGCCGCATGAAAGGCGAAATGCCTGCTGAGTTTGCTGCTAAAGCGCAGGAGTTCATCAAGAACCTGCAAGCTAACCCTGCGAAAATTGCCAGCCGTAAAGCCTCCCAGAATACCATCGAAGCCTTCGGCCACTTGCTGCCTGAATTCCTCGGCGGCTCCGCCGATCTGGCACCATCTAACCTGACGATCTGGTCTGGTTCAAAAGCGATCAACGAAGATCTGGCCGGTAACTACATCCATTACGGTGTACGTGAATTCGGTATGACGGCGATTGCCAACGGTATCGCGCTGCACGGTGGTTTCCTGCCGTACACCTCCACCTTCCTGATGTTCGTTGAATATGCCCGTAACGCGGTGCGTATGGCCGCGCTGATGAAGCAACGCCAGGTGATGGTTTATACCCACGACTCCATCGGTCTGGGCGAAGATGGCCCAACTCACCAGCCGATAGAGCAGCTTGCTGCCCTGCGTGTGACGCCAAACATGAGCACATGGCGTCCGTGTGACCAGGTTGAATCAGCGGTGGCGTGGAAATACGCAGTAGAACGTCACGACGGCCCGACCGCGCTGATCTTCTCCCGTCAGAACCTAGCACAGCAGGATCGTACTGAGCAGCAACTGGCGGATATCGCTCGTGGCGCATACGTCCTGAAAGATTGTGCAGGCCAGCCTGAACTGATCCTGATCGCGACCGGTTCTGAAGTTGAACTGGCTGTTGCGGCCTGGGATCAGCTGTCTGCTGAGGGCATTAAAGCGCGCGTGGTTTCCATGCCGTCTACTGATGCATTCGACAAACAGGATCCTGCTTACCGTGAAGCCGTGCTGCCGAAAGCGGTTGCTGCGCGTGTTGCTATCGAAGCCAGCATCGCTGACTACTGGTACAAATACGTTGGCCTGAACGGCGCGGTTGTGGGCATGACCACCTTCGGTGAATCAGCTCCAGCAGAGCAATTGTTCGAAGAGTTTGGCTTCACCGTAGAAAACGTAGTGAAACAGGCTAAAGCCGTTCTGTAATTGCTTTATGTTTGATAAGTGGGTCACTCGTGGATCCGCGGTCACTAGCGGGTAAAAAAGGACGGGCATAGAGTTATGTGATCTACTGATTGTGCAACCAATTAAGTAAGTTCACCTCTATGCCACAGCCACTCTTCTGCTCTGCCCGCAAATAAAAACGTAGCACCTAAATCCATTAAGGCTAGAAGTCGTATCAATTTCTGACGAACAAAAAATCACAGGATTCTGACTACGGAACACAGGATTGATTGAATTACGTGGGGTTCAGTAGAGGCAAATTGGCGATTACAGGAGTCGTATTTGATGGTTCACTTGTTGATTTAATATTAATGTTTGATAAATGAGTAACTCCCATAAGCACCCCCAAATGATTTTCCTTGTGAGGGCGGAGGCATTCTGAGTTACTTTTTCGGCTCTGTTTTCCACTGTAGCAAAGCGGCAATATCCTTCTCGCCTTCGGCTTCTTTTAAGCGGCGTTGCTGCTCAGCAAACTGACTATATTCAGCCTGGGCTTTTTCATCGGCCATTTTCTTACTGACCGTACCAGCACCTTGCAAAACCTCACGGTCGTTAAATTGCAGGAACTGATCCAGCTTATCCTGCCAGTCGCGCAGAAATACCTGCTGACGGCGGCGGGCCTGATCTTCGGCAAAATCCAGCCACATGTTAACCACGCGATTGAGTTCGCTAACCTCATCCTGAGTGAGATAATTTTTTGCCACCGTCACGTCCCCCTTACGTACCTCTTCACCTTTATAGCTGGTCAGCCCCATATGCGGCTGGCTGGCGTCAGCACGCAGATGAATGAGTTCAGCGGCGGTATGTCCGGTGCAGGCAAAATGCAACTTGTTCTGGATGGTTTGAAAGAACTGAGTGGTTTCTTTTAGCGACGGTTGATAGTCGGCAGCTAACGCAAAAATCTCCCGCACCCGTAAATAAACCCGTCGCTCGCTGGCCCGAATATCGCGGATGCGTTCGAGCATCTCATCGAAGTAATCGGGCACAGCAGAAGAACCCACTGGCGGATTTTTCAGCCGCTCATCGTCCATCACAAAACCTTTGATCAGATATTCCTGGAGCGTCTGGGTTGCCCACTGGCGGAACTGCGTGCCGCGAGGGGAGCGAACGCGGTAGCCTACAGCAAGAATAACAGGCAGGCTGTAGTGAAGCCTGTTGCGGCTTACCTGACGGCCACCTTCCTGTTGAACTTGTAAGTAAGACTTACAGGTTGCGTTTTGTTCAAGTTCGCCTTCTTCATAGATCGCTTTAATGTGCTGTGTAACGGCCTGAGGAGTGATCTGATAAAGGCTTGCGATGGTTGCCTGAGAGAGCCATAACGTCTCTTGCTCAAAGCGGCATTCAACACGAACTTCACCGTCATCACTGGCAAACATAACAAATTCGCCTGCCGGGGATTGGGTTAAGTATTTATCTGTCATGCCGCCTCCGCTTACATCTGACTAGCAATGCTGTAATCCGCTTAGTATGCCAGAAATTCCTGGTGAAGCTCATTACGCAGATAGCGTTTATTTTGCGGGCAGCGCTCCCAGATAATGCTTCGCTACAATGTCATTCATCTTCTCCACCAGTTCAAGGCGTTTAAACGTGATATGTCCGCTACCTTTCTGGAAATAGCGAATGGTGAACAGATCGTCCTCAAAGACCTGCTGATGCGGATTGTCGCGAACAAAATCCATGAACCGGATAACTTCGCGGTTTTAACTTTAGCATCGGTTAGCGCTATGACATCCTCCGGCCTTTGATGAATCCATCCTCCTGAGGGATTTCCGCCAGTAACTAACCTGATACCCCCCAAAACCGTAATCCGCTTATTGATGCCGGTTGACCTCGGGATATATGGAGAGCCTGATACACAAAGGTTTAACAGGGGCCTAGTAGACGTTGGAAGAGTTCAGTAGAGGCAAGTTGGCGGAAGATCACAGGAGTCGAACCTGCCCGGGACCGCTGGCGGCCCCAACTGGATTTGAAGTCCAGCCGCCCCACCGGGGACGATGATCTTCCATTAGGAGATCGAGAGAGTCGGCAATTATACCCCGAAATCCCTGCAATGCTAAAGGATAAATCCTTGTTTCGCGACGCCCATGGCATATTCAAAACATCGTTTTATTTTTATCGGTACAAGTTTGGTACTCTTCGCTGCATAAATAACCGCCCCTAATTTGCAGGAGATACCATGTCTAAGAAAGTCGCTGTATTGTTGGCTAAAGGATTTGAAGAAGCTGAAGCTATCATGACCATCGACGTGCTGCGCCGCCTTAATATCAGCGTCACCACGTTAGCCTGCCAAGATATGTTGGAAATCACCAGCTACCATAATATTCGGATGTTTGCCGATGCACTTCTGGAACGCAATATGGATGAAACCTTCGACGCCGTTGTGATCCCCGGCGGGCCAGAAGGAACCGTTAATCTTGCCGCGAACCCCTTAGTGGTTGAATTCATTCGTCGCCACGACGAAGCAGGGAAATGGATTTGCCCCATCTGTTCTGCCGCTGCCCGCGTACTGGGCGGTAATCATCTGCTCAAAGGGCGCCGCTATACTTGCTCAGGCGAGCTTTATCAGGATGTGAAAGACGGTATATACGTGGATGAAAAGATCGTTGAAGACGGCAACTTACTGAGTGGTAAAGGTCTGGGCGTCGCCTTTGATTTTGCCTTCCATCTAGGCTGGAAGCTGACCGGCGATAGTGCCAACGTTGATTTTCAGGTAGACCACATCTATTACGATTTCTGGCGTACGCGCGCCTAAAATATAGACGCAGCTAATAACTTAACTGCGTCTCATCTTTCCCTATAATAACTCTGTTTCAAAACCGGTTACCTTGATCACATAAAACACAAAACATAATTTCAGAACCAAAAAACACAATGGTTAGCGATATATCCTTGCTCTAAAAATGGCGTATTGAATTCACACTAGATGCGCCTCAGAGGGATATATGAGCAACCATATTCTGTCAATGCGGGAAAAAATCGGTTATGGGCTAGGCGACGCCGCTAGCCATATCGTTTTTGATAATGTCATGTTTTACATGATGTTTTTTTATACGGATATTTTTGGTATTCCAGCCGGCTTCGTTGGCACCATGTTTTTAGTGGCTCGAGCGCTGGATGCTATTTCCGACCCCGTCATGGGTCTGGTGGCCGATCGCACCCGTACCCGCTGGGGGAAGTTTCGCCCCTATGTGCTATTCGCCGCCATTCCATTCGGCATCGTCTGTGTCTTCGCCTACAGCACGCCAGATCTTAGCCTAACGGCAAAAATGGTTTACGCCGCATGTACTTATACGCTGTTAACGCTTATGTATACCGTCGTCAACATTCCATATTGCGCACTAGGCGGCGTTATCACTGCCGATCCAACACAGCGTATTTCCCTACAGTCCTATCGCTTCGTGCTGGCGACCGCCGGCGGCATGCTAAGTACCGTACTCATGATGCCACTGGTCAATTTCGTCGGTAAAGGCAATCAGGCTTTCGGTTTTCAAGGAGGGATTGCGATACTCGCCCTTGTCGCTGTATTCATGTTGGCTATCTGTTTCGCTACCACCAAAGAACGTATTAGCGATGAAGGCGCGATTCAGGGCAGCATGCGTGAAGATCTCAGAGACATCATGCGCAATGATCAATGGCGTATCGTCGGCCTGCTAACCATCTTTAATATTTTGGCGGTGTCTGTGCGCGGAGGGGCAATGATGTACTACGTCACCTATGTGCTTGGTGCTCCACCAGAAGGCTCAGCGTTGTTTAATCTTCTATCCCTACTTCACAATCCCCCCGTATTTACCGTGTTCTTAACCGTTTACTGCGTTGGCAATCTTTTTGGCAGCGCTGCTGCCAAGCCACTGACTGATTGGAAATGCAAAGTAAGCGTATTCTGGTGGACCAACGCGATTTTAACGGTATTGAGCGTAGCGATGTTCTTTGTACCTATCGGCGCGAATATCACCATGTTTGTATTCATCTTTATCATCGGCATCCTGCATCAGTTGGTCACCCCAATTCAGTGGGTGATGATGTCCGATACGGTTGATTACGGCGAATGGAAAAGCGGAAAACGTCTCACAGGGATCAGCTTTGCCGGTACGTTATTCGTTCTAAAACTGGGTCTGGCACTCGGCGGTGCGTTGATTGGTTGGATGCTCGCGGGCTCAGGCTACCAATCCGGCGCAGCAACTCAAAATAGCGCCACCATGGCCAGCATTATTGCCCTATTCACGCTGGTTCCAGCCATTTGCTACTTCCTTAGCGCCGTGATTGCGGCTCGCCTTTACACCCTACGTACTCCTTTCATCAATCGCATCCTAAAAGAGCTAGCCGCAGGTGTACGCCGTAACGAACAAGAATTTAATCAAGAGATGAAGACATCAGAGGACTTAAGTCATGAAAATCAGTGACGGTAACTGGCTCATCCAAGAAGGACTCAGCCTAATCCACCCATTATATGTATTCGAGGTGGAACAACATGACCGTGAGATGATCGTCTATGCCGCCCCACGCGACGCGAGCGCTCGTTCTGCACAGCTAGACACACCGTTGTTTACGCTGCGTTTCTTCTCCCCGCAGGAAGGCGTGATCGGTGTACGCATCGCACACTTTGCTGGACGAGTGGAACGCGGGCCACAGTATCCCTTAACTCACTCCACCGAACATCTCATTCGGATGGAAGACACCCATAGTTTTGCCGCACTGCATAGCGGAAATCTCAGCGTGCGAGTCACTAAAGGTGAAAACTGGGCGTTAGACTTTCTACGCAGTGGCGAACGTATTACTGGCAGCGTAGCAAAATCCAATGGCTATGTTCAGAACGCTAAAGAGGGCAAAACACATCTGTATGAGCGTCTCGATTTAGGCGTCGGTGAAACCGTCTATGGCTTAGGTGAACGATTCACTGCTTTCGTGAAAAACGGGCAAAACGTTGAAACCTGGAACCGAGACGGCGGCACCAGTACCGAACAAGCCTACAAAAATATTCCATTCTACTTAACCAACCGCGGTTACGGCGTGCTGGTGAATCACCCAGAATGCGTGTCATTTGAAATAGGCTCAGAAAAAGTCTCGAAAGTGCAGTTCAGTGTGGAAGGCGAATATCTGGAATATCTGATCTTTGACGGACCAACGCCGAAACAGGTTCTCGATCGCTATACTCGTCTAACAGGCCGCCCAGCACTGCCGCCTGCGTGGTCATTCGGCCTATGGCTAACGACTTCATTCACCACTAACTACGACGAAAAAACCGTCAATAGCTTTATCGACGGCATGGCGGAACGTAATCTGCCGCTACACGTATTCCACTTTGACTGCTTCTGGATGAAGGCATTCCAATGGTGTGATTTTGAATGGGATGCAGAAACCTTTCCCGATCCGCAAGGCATGCTCAAACGCTTGAAAGCGCGAGGATTAAAAATCTGCGTATGGATTAACCCCTACATTGGACAAAAATCTCCGCTGTTCAAAGAGGGGATGGAAAAAGGCTATCTGCTTAAACGCCCGAACGGCGACGTATGGCAGTGGGATAAATGGCAACCAGGACAGGGAATTGTCGATTTCACTAATCCAGCCGCCTGTGACTGGTATGCCAACCATCTGAAACGCCTGATTCATATGGGAGTGGATTGCTTCAAAACCGATTTCGGCGAACGCATCCCGACAGATGTCGTATGGCATGACGGTTCATGTCCACAAAAAATGCATAACCACTATGCTTTTATTTACAACAAGTTAGTTTACGAAGTCTTGCAGCAGACATTGGGTAAAGATGAGGCGGTGTTGTTTGCACGCTCGGCATCCGCGGGCGCACAGCAATTCCCCGTTCACTGGGGCGGCGACTGCTACGCCAACTATGAATCCATGGCTGAAAGCCTGCGTGGGGGATTGTCGCTAGGGTTGTCTGGGTTTGGCTTTTGGAGTCATGATATTGGCGGATTCGAAAATACCGCGCCAGCTCACGTCTACAAACGTTGGTGCGCATTTGGTTTGCTCTCCAGCCACAGTCGCTTGCACGGCAGTAAATCTTATCGTGTGCCATGGGCATATGATGACCAAGCCTGCGACGTGGTGCGTTTCTTCACTGAGTGGAAATGCCGCCTGATGCCGTATCTGTATGCCGCATCTGCGCAGGCAAGGGATACGGGTTCACCAGTGATGCGCGCCATGATGCTAGAGTTCCCAGACGATCCTGGCTGTGATTATCTGGATCGCCAATACATGTTGGGAGATTCGCTGCTGGTTGCACCGGTATTCAGCGAAAACGGCGACGTTAGCGTCTACTTGCCGACTGGGCGTTGGACACATTTGTACACTAACCAAGAAGTCACCGGCGGCTGGCGTAAAGAGCGCCATGACTTCAACAGCCTGCCGCTATATGTTCGCCCAAATAGCCTGATTGCGATTGGAAATAATAGCCAGAAACCAGATTACGACTATGCCGACGGCACTGTTTTCCACCTGTTCGTCCTCGAAGACGGCGCACTGGCTCAAGCGGTGATCCCTGCCGCCGACGGCAGTACTCAGTTCACGCTTAGCGTACGACGTGAAGGCAAGCAACTCCATGTCAGCAGCACAGGTAACGCGTGCAACTGGAGTCTGTGCTTACGCAATATTCACAGCGTGAATTCTGCGACCAACGGTTCAGTACAGCCTGACGAAATGGGTATTATCATTATCCCACAGCAAGGCTGCGGAGAGCTGACGGTCTCCTTGAAATAGCCGTTTTGACGCCAAAGACAATCGCCAGCGCTTTAAACGCTGGCGATTTTTTAATGGCGGTTCAGTGCCCATTCTCGTGGATAATGTGACGGAACAAAGCGCAGCGTCAGCAGCATAAGTCCGACCACCAGCACTGCATGGAACATCCAATCCAGCAGGAAGTTACCGCTTAAGCTACGCAGTAAACCGGAAAGATACGGCGATAGCCCTGCGACGATAAAACCAATACCTTGCATAAAGGCCACTAAACGCCCCGCAATAGCTGGCTGAGGTGAATGGTCGAGAGCCAGAACCAAACACAGCGGGAAAGCACCACCGAGCCCAAAACCGCACACTACCGCCCACAGTACCGACATCTGGAGTGGCAACCAGATAAATCCGCAGAAACCGATCAGTTGTAACGTAAGCGCCGCCATTAATAGGCTGCGCCGATCTTGTTTACGCGCAAACATAGGCAGAATGAGCGCGCCCGCCGCCTGCCCTACCGTCATCAACGCCAGCAAACTACCACTGAACTGTGCCGTGGCACCAAGCTGCATATAGTAAGGTGGAAGCCATGCAATCAGGCTGGTATAACCGCCGTTGATCAACCCAAAATACAGGCCCAGCGTCCACGCGCGTGGACTAAGATGTAGCCGCAATGGCTGCGCTAATTGCGACGATTTGATCGGCTGATTGAGCGATTTACTCTGCGGCCACCAGCCGATTAACGCAACCAGTGCTGGCAACGCCCACCATGCTAAAGAACGATGCCAAACGTCGCTATGCTCAGCTAACCAAGGCGTTAGCGCCGCGCCTAAACCACCACCCCCCATCAATGCCGCTGACCACAGTCCCATCACCAATGGCATACGCCGCTGGAATGTTCGTTTGATCACCGCCGGCATTACCGCTTGAATAATCCCGATGCCAATACCGCCAAGCAACGCGCTGCTCAGCAGCAATAGACTTTGCGGTGCCAGTTCCCGCAGTAAAGCCCCCACGGCAATGGCCAACAGGCTCAATGCCACACTATTACGCTCGCTGAAATGGCGATCAACCCAACCACCCGCCAACGCTAAAACGCCCATCGCGACAACGGGCAACGCGGTTAACAACGAAACGGCAGTGAAACTCATCCCACTGGCTTCACGTAACTGTGGCAGCAATGGACCAATAGACGTTAACAACGGGCGCATGTTCAGGCCGATCAATACCAAAACTAACAACATCAATCCATGCTTTTGTGTTTGGCTCATGACTGCTTTTGCGCCCAACGTTCATACAGCTTACGACCATTCAACTGCGGTAAATGATGGATTGGCAAAGTTTGCTGTTCTAACGGTAACTGCAGTTGCTGATAAATCGCTGCAGTAGAGAGTTTATAGTCTTCCCCATCCTGATTACCGTTGGCGAAATACACCGCCTGCACGCCGGTCAGATACATGGCACTCAAGCACATTGGGCAAGGCTGACCGCTTGCATAGACCACACACTCACGCAGCGCAGTACTACCATGACGTGTAGAAACATCACGAATGCCGTTCAGCTCGGCATGTGCCGTTGGGTCACCGTTAAGATGAATGGTATTCACCGCTTCGGCGACAACCTCTCCATTACGTACGATTACCGCACCAAATGGACGCCCGCCCTGCTCAACGCTCTCCGCCGCCAACGCTAAAGCGCGCTGTAGGTACTCATCATGAGAAGACATTCGTGACTCCTGTTAATAAAAAGTTAGCAGAGTAAGAATATTCGAGAGTGAAGGGGAATAATAGTGTGAAGTGAGAATTCGTGGGGCTGCGGTGTAATGTTTCGATCGCCTATGTCACTGTTGTGCCGTGATTCCACACGCCGATCGTTTGTGGGACTGCAGTGTAATATTCCGCCCGCCTGTCCATACCGAGCTTCATTGATACACTAGTTTAGGCGTACGGGCAGAGACCACTAGCGCGTGGTCTCTGCACTCGCGCGCTTTTATCCGAGACGCCATCTCCGCTACGGTTTGGTATCGCCCATCCAGGGCGCCCCAAACTCCGTCACGACATCCCTGTCGTGCCGGCTCTACCTACCAAGACCTAAACAAAGACAAACAATATTGTTTTGTCTTTTCGTGTTAGATGAAATACATGATAGAACCGCCATCAGGGAAGATGGCGGTAGGTCGAGGGCGTACAGGATGTGCGCTCCGAGACCGGTCGGCCAAACGACTCGGTAAAGAGCGCGAGAGTCGAGAGGTTACGCGCCGGTAACCTCTCGTCGGACGCCTACGCCAGCGGTGTCATGGACACATAAATGCTAACGGGCGGACGAAACCTTTCACCGTTGATGCATAAATTCAGACACCCTAGATGAAATACATCCTAGAACCGCCATCAGGGAAGATGGCGGTAGGTCGAGGGCGTACAGGATGTGCGCTCCGAGACCGGTCGGCCAAGCGACGCGGTAAAAAGCGCATCCACCGCGATAGCATAGAAGCCCCTTCCATAGACTCGAGCTTATGCCACTACATTGTCCAAAAAATCACCGCTAACAGCTGCGGAGACATAATCCTTAAGAACATCGCCAATGGGTAAACTGTTGCATATGACAGCGCTGCTGCGCCGCTAGTGGGGTGTAGGCCATTAGCAAAAGCCAGCGCCGGAGGATCGGTCATTGAGCCAGCTAACATACCGCAGATAGTCAGGTAGTTCATTTTTGCCATGGCTCGAGCCAGAATACCTGCCGTGAGCAGCGGGATAGCGGTGATCAAAATACCGTAGCCAATCCATGAAACCCCATCGCCGTTGACCAGCGTATCGATAAAATTCCCACCCGATTTCAGCCCCACAACCGATAAGAACAGCACAATCCCCAGCTCGCGCAGCGCAAGGTTAGCGCTTGGAGGCATAAACCAATACAGTTTACCGATGCTGCCGATACGTCCCAAGATTAATGCCACGACAAGAGGGCCACCGGCCAATCCCAGCTTCAGCGCCGCAGGGAACCCAGGGATAAACAGCGGGATAGAGCCAAGCAAAACACCGAGCCCGATACCGATAAATACCGGTAGCATCTGCACCTGTTGCAGCTTCTGCTGAGCATTCCCGACGATATCTGCAACCTGATCGATAGATTCAGGGCGCCCTACCAAATTCAAAATATCGCCAAACTGGAGACTAGCATTGCTGCTCGCCACCAGCTCTACACCGGAACGATTAAGGCGTGAAATAACGACGTCATACTTCTGCTTTAGATTCAGATCACGGATTTTCTTGCCCAATACTTTTTCGTTAGTCACCACGACACGGCTTACCTGAAGCTCAGTACCACGTGTGGAAAGCGAAGTATCGACCTGATCGCCGATCACCAGACGCGCGTTTTCCAAATCCTGACGTTGCCCTACCAAATGGATAAGATCTCCCAGCTCCAATATTGTATTTGGCATGGGAACCATCAAATGTTCACCCCGTTTTAGGCGTGAACAAACAATTTCATCACTGTTGATAATAGGCACATCACGGATAGGCAGCCCCGCGAGATTTGGATTTCGCACCGAGATATTCATCGTTTGCAGCAGTTCATGCTTCAATCCATTTTTTGAATCAAAGTCTTTAGCTTCAGCATCAACACTGATGCGAAATAGTAAGCGCAGGATCCACATCACCAGCAAAATGCCACAAATCCCGAACGGATAAGCCATTGCATAGCCCATCCCCATTTTATCGACTAACGCAGGGTCCGAGCCTAAATCGGTCAGGATTTGTTGCCCAGCACCTAGCGCTGGAGTGTTGGTTACCGCGCCAGAAAATACGCCTAAAATGACAGGCAGAGGAACATCAAAAATCTTATGCACTAACGCAGTTACGATACCGCTCAGAACCACCATAAGAATGGCAAAGCCATTCAACCTCAATCCAGATACACGCAGAGAGGAGAAGAAGCCAGGACCGACCTGAATCCCAATGGTATATACGAATAAAATCAGGCCGAATTCCTGAATGAAATGCAGCATATCGCCGTTAAGACTGAGATCATACGATTGTGCAAAATGACCAACCACAATCCCGCCAAACAGCACACCACCAATTCCGAGCCCCACACCATATATACGCCAATTGCCGATCCACAATCCCAGAACAGCAACAAGCGCCAGCATACTCACCGTAAGGGCGATATCGCTCATCGTACACATCCTTGATTAACAGGTAATAAAAGGCGGCATATGACTTGCTCGCCAGTGGTTCATGAAAATGTCATAACCACTTATAGTTACTGCAGATTCTCGCAAAAGCCGCTGCATACAACTGTGGTGTAAACCACATAACCGCTGCCATTATGAAACGTTTCACCTATTAAAACTGCAAATTGGATATTTGCTGTCCGCTAATTCGATTTCTCTCTTCTTCCAATCACATGCCTCATGCATTACACCGCGCGAGTTTTCTACAAAACAATAATTCCTACAAAACAATAAATAGCGAGGAGAGCGCTGGTAAACATAGCCCTTTAAGCTAAGTTAACTATTAGTTGTTGTGATTATTATTTCATTGTTTGGTATCTTCTCCTGTGGATTTAGGGATGTCCAAACAGTGATTAAGTGAAGAAAATTTCTCGCGAGGGGCGAGTATGGCATCGAAAAAAGAGTTAGATGAGTTTCAGCGCTGGTGGGCAACCGAAGGTGATTGGGTCGAAGAGCCCAACGAACGGCGCAAAGGTATGAGTGGCGTTCAGCGCATCGAACGTGACGGAAAAACGCTCTATGTAAAACGTCAGGTAGCGCACCTATTCCACTCGCTACGTTATCCGTTTGGTCGCCCAACGATTGTGCGTGAGATTCAAGTCATTGATGAACTCGCCGCGGCTGGTGTGATTGTTCCCAAAATCGTTTATGGCAAAGCGTTACAAATTAACGGTGAGTGGCGTGCATTATTGGTGACGGAAGATATGAAGGATTTCGTCAGCATTGGTGACTGGTATGAACAAAATATGCATCTCGACTGCAGTCCTGAAGTAAAGGCAGAAATGTTTAAACAGATCGCCGTTGCTTTCAAAAAAATGCATAGCGTTAATCGCCAGCATGGCTGCTGCTACGTGCGTCATATTTATGTGAAGAGCCGTGGTGAAGTATTGGCTGGATTTTTGGACTTAGAAAAAAGCCGCCGCCGCTGGGTTAGACAAAAGGCGGTATTGCACGATTTTAAGCAGTTAGAAAAATATTTGTCCCCCATTCCTCCTGAAGATTGGCAGAAGGTCAAAGAGCAGTATTATTCTTTATAGTTCAAATGGTTGGGTAAATAAAAACGTTATGGGCAGGTTAAACCTGCCCTAATAATTTCTATTTTTTATGCACCACCTGCGGATTCACGCAGTTTTCCTTTGCTGTTCCCGTCAATGCCGCAATTAAGTTATCTACTGCGCACTCCGCCATGCCATAACGAGTTTCATGTGTCGCAGAGCCAATATGGGGGGCTAGCACGACATTTTTAAGCGTCATTAGCTCAGAGTCTTTTGGCAAAGGTTCCCGCTCGAAAACATCTAAGCCGGCCGCAAGGATTGTTCCATCTTTAAGCGCTTCAACCAGTGCATCTTCATCAACCACAGGACCGCGCCCTGCATTGATTAAAATAGCGCTCTTTTTCATTTTGTCTAATTGTTCACGCCCAATCATGTGGTGCGTTTGTGGCGTCAGCGGCAGCGTAATGCAGACGAAATCAGACTGCGTCAACAGCGTGTCCAAATCGCAATGCTGAGCCGCATATTTTTGGTTGGCTTTCAGGTTTGGCGTACGCGTGTTGTAAAGCACCTTCATACCAAAGCCAAAGTGGGCACGCTGCGCCAATGCCATCCCGATACGCCCCATGCCAAGAATGCCGATGGTTTTATGGTGAACGTCTGTTCCGTAATACTTCGCATCAAGGCTATCATTCCAATGACCTGCGCGTACCCACGCATCCAACTCGGGAATGCGGCGAGCCGTTGCCAACATCAAGCCCATCAGCGTGTCTGCCACAGTTTCAGTTAACACCGTCGGCGTATGCATCAGTAAAATATGACGGCGCGTCATCTCATCGACATCAAAATTATCGTAACCCACCGATATCGTTGAAACCGCCCGCAGTTTTGGCGCCTGAGCCAGCAGGTCTGCATCAATGCGCCCACCCGAGCCAATCAGCCCTTCAGCATTTTTCAGCGCCTGTAAAAATGCGGGATAGGTTTGATGAGAAAGCTCGTCAAAGGCAGTTACGTTAAAATGCTGGTTGAGCTTCTGCCGTAGATCGGCCGGCAGTGTTTTATACAACACGATGGCAGGTTTCATGTTCGCTCCTTGGAGATCCGCGATTTTATAGTGAGGGGCGCGTCAAGATTGTCTGATAATTCAGCCCCTTTCATTTCAGCATAACAGCGAAAGGCACACACAGGGTTCCGAATTACGTCTTAATCAGAGTGCATTTTAAAGATTGTGCCAACAAAAAAGGGCGTTGTTAGAACAACGCCCTTTCAGAGATGGGGAAGAAAGTGAAATTGATTAACCAAAAAAATTAAATAGCGCAGCGCATAATACAGCAGCAAATGCAGTCTGCGAGGTGTGCCCAGCCGCAGCGCTTAATTCAGTACCATGCGAGATCATGGCAAGCAGCGAATCGATCATCATAATCCTCCAAAAACGGTGTCGACGATCATACCGATCCACACGGTGCGGTGAAAGATCTGACCAGCTCTTTTTTTGTGCGCTCGATTGTATTTTTATTAACCAGATACCATTCATTGACACACAACCGATAGATCGTGTCACATTACTCCATGCCCAACTCTTTTAACTTACGCGTCAGGGTATTACGCCCCCAGCCAAGCAATCTCGCCGCTTCCTGTTTATGTCCTTGGGTATGGCGCAGAGCCGTTGTTAACAGAATACGTTCCATCTCTGGCTGTGCTTCAGATAACAAATCTTGATGCCCTGAACGTAAAGCATGTTCTGCCCATTGGGCTAATAAGGCTGACCAGTGACCAGAGGGAGACGTTCCGCCCGTGGTTTCCGGTACGCTAGTTTCAAATAGCTCGCTTGGTAAATCCTGAACGAGCAGTTCCTGCCCCGCAGCCATTACTGTTAGCCAGCGACAGGTGTTTTCTAACTGACGCACGTTGCCTGGCCACGGCAAACGCGTTAGCGCCAGCTCGGTATCGGGATGCAATACTTTGGCTTCCACGCCTAATTCGGTAGCGGCAACTTTTAAGAAATGACGCGCCAAGCGTGGAATATCCTCACGGCGCTCACGTAAAGGCGGAAGGTGTACACGGATCACATTCAGGCGATGGAATAAATCCTCACGGAATTTCCCCTCCTGAACGCGCTGCTCAAGATTTTGATGCGTTGCGGCAATAATACGTACATCCACTTTTACCGGCGCATAGCCCCCCACGCGATAAAACTGACCATCTGCCAGCACGCGTAACAAGCGGGTTTGAACATCCAACGGCATGTCACCGATTTCATCCAAAAACAACGTGCCGCCATCGGCTTGCTCAAAGCGCCCCTGACGAATTTGATTGGCGCCAGTAAACGCCCCTTTTTCATGGCCAAACAATTCCGACTCAATCAGGTCTTTAGGGATTGCCGCCATGTTCAGTGCAATAAAGGGCGCTTTTCCGCGAGGGCTGTGGCGATGCAGAGCATGGGCAACCAATTCTTTACCAGTACCCGACTCGCCGTTAATCAGCACGCTGATGGAAGAGCGAGACAGGCGGCCAATAATGCGGAAAACATCCTGCATAGCAGGCGCTTCGCCGATGATATCGGCTGCGGGATCGTTTACGGGTTGACTACGTGCTGGCTGCTGCTGTTCTTGATAATGACTGATTGCACGTTCAACAAGAGCCACCGCTTCATCAATATCAAACGGTTTTGGCAGATAATCGAAAGCCCCTTGCTGATAGGCACTGACCGCAGCATCCAAATCAGAATGCGCCGTCATTATGATGACCGGAAGCATCGGATGACGTTGTTTAATCTGCTTAAGCAACGCCAAACCATCCATTCCCGGCATGCGAATATCAGAGAGTAAAACATCTGGCGTTTGGGTGGCTAAGGCATCTAGCACCTGATTTCCGTTCTCAAACGTGACACAGCGCATACCCGCGCCGGTCAGTGCTCGTTCCAGCACCCAGCGAATGGAACTGTCATCATCTACGATCCAGACGATTCCTTGTTGCGTTGTCATAGTCGTCACCTCTGTTTACAGGTGGGCGATACGCCGGTTTGGTCAGTTACTTGCGAATAGGCAAATAAACTGAAAATTCGGTGTGGCCCGGCCAGCTATTAAATTCTATTTTACCCTGATGCTGATCGATAAGATTTCGCGCAATCGATAGGCCAAGTCCAGTACCACCTTCACGGCCGCTGACCATCGGATAAAACAAAGTATCGTGCAGATGGGCGGGGATCCCCGGGCCATCATCTTCAATATCTATACGCGCCGCGAGTCGATAGCGCTCGCCATGCAGCGTGAGTTGAAATGCAGTGCGCGTGCGCAGCGTTATGGTGCCGCCAGCATTTCCTAGCGCCTGTAGTGCGTTGCGTGTGATATTCAGCAACACCTGTTCTATTTGTTCTGGGTCGTGCTCTAGCTCTGGTAGGCTGGGATCGTAATCTCGCACCAGCGTGACGTTATCGGGGCACTCCAACGATACCAACTGACACACCCGTTCTGCCACCTGATGAATGCTCTGCGTTACATGCTGACCCGGACGCTGTGGCCCAAGCAGACGATCAACCAGATTTCTCAATCGATCGGCTTGCTCAATAATCACCTTGGTGTATTCAGTCAGTGACTGATCCGGCAACGCTTTAGCCAATAGTTGTGCTGCACCGCGTAATCCCCCTAGCGGATTTTTAATCTCATGCGCCAAACCGCGAACTAAATCGCGAGCGGCAACCTGCTGGGCGTGTTGCAGTTGCTCTTGGCTAAGGCGACGCTGGCTATCCATTGGTGACAGCTCCAGCAAAATAAAATCATCGCTCATTGGCTGGGCGGTCAGCGCCATGATGTGCGCATGCCCGTCGATCACCAGCGTCACTTCGTTATCGGTAAACCCCTGCCCCGCATGCAAGCTGTCGTGCATCAAGCGCACATTCAGCGAAAAATACCCCAACAAATCCGGCAACGGCGTACCAAATAATTTGCGTGAACTTTGCGCCAGTAGCTGCTGAGCAGCAGGGTTGGCATAGTGCACTGCCAGATTACGGTCGAGCAGCAAAACACAGGTAATAAGAGAATTGAGGATCTGCCCAGAATCAGGCTGTTTACGTGCGGTTTGTGCATCGGTCAGGGATTGGTCAGCCATACTACGAGCTCCTGCACTGTTTTGGTGCAAATAAGATAAATGCACTTTAGCATGCTTTCAAAACCTTGGGATTTAGCGAGTAAAATTTCGCTACTGCCACCCAGAAGTTGAGTTGCTCAGAAAAGTGGAGAAAAAAACCCATCCGAAGATGGGTATAAAGTTTCCACGGCAACAAAAAATCGACGAACCAATTTGAATCTTTTAACGGCACCTCACCAAGAGGTGCCAAGCGCATAAACGAGTGTAATTAAACGCTGTTTTAGACGCTGTAATACAGTTCGAACTCAACCGGATGTGGAGTCATGCGCACACGTTCCATCTCTTCCTGACGCAGTGCAATGTAAGCATCAATCGCGTCATCGGTGAACACGCCACCACGGGTCAAGAATTCGCGGTCTGCATCCAGACAGGCCAGCGCTTCGTCCAGAGAACCCGCCACGGTTGGGATCTCTTTCGCTTCTTCTGGCGGCAGGTCATACAGGTTTTTATCCATCGCATCGCCCGGATGGATTTTGTTTGCAATGCCGTCCAAGCCAGCCATCAGCAGTGCCGCGAAGCACAGGTATGGGTTAGCCGCTGGGTCTGGGAAACGAACTTCGATACGACGCGCTTTAGGGCTTGCAACCACTGGAATACGGATAGAAGCAGAACGGTTACGGGCTGAGTACGCCAGCATAACTGGAGCTTCATAGCCTGGAACCAAACGCTTGTATGAGTTAGTGGTTGGGTTAGCCAGCGCGTTAATTGCTTTCGCGTGTTTGATAACGCCGCCGATGTAGTACAGCGCCATTTCAGACAGACCGCCGTATTTTTCGCCTGCGAACAGGTTAGTCCCGTTCTTGGAGAGAGACATATGGCAGTGCATACCAGAACCGTTATCACCAAACATTGGCTTAGGCATAAAGGTGGCGGTTTTGCCAAACGCGTGAGCCACGTTGTGAACCACGTATTTGTAAATCTGAATTTCGTCAGCTTTTTTGGTCATGGTATTGAAGCGAGTTGCCACTTCGTTCTGACCAGCGGTTGCTACTTCGTGGTGATGCGCTTCAACCACCAAGCCCATATCTTCCATAGTCAGACACATGGTAGAACGAATGTCCTGAGAAGAATCGACTGGAGGAACTGGGAAATAACCGCCTTTCACCGCAGGACGATGGCCTTTGTTGCCGCCTTCGTACTTGGTGCTGGAGTTCCATGCGCCTTCGATATCGTCGATAGCGACGTGGGAACCACGGATACTGCTACCGAAGCGAATGTCATCGAACAAGAAGAATTCTGGCTCTGGCCCAAACAGAACGGTGTCCGCAATGCCAGAAGAACGCAGGAAATCCTCTGCACGTTTAGAGATGGAGCGCGGATCACGATCGTAGCCCTGCATGGTGCCTGGCTCAAGAATGTCACAACGGATAATCAGAGTTGGCTCTTCAAAGAAAGGATCCAGAACCGCAGTGCTTGCATCAGGCATCAGCACCATGTCGGATTCATTGATACCTTTCCATCCACCGATAGAGGAGCCGTCAAACATTTTGCCTTCTTCAAAGAAGTCAGCATTGACTTGATGAGCAGGGATCGTAACGTGCTGTTCTTTACCTTTAGTATCAGTAAAACGCAGGTCTACGAATTTGACTTCATGCTCATTCAGCATTGTTAATACGTGTTCAGCGGACATACTCTACTCCCGGTTGCCTAAGGTCGTCGTGGAACGAATCTGTATATTTAAATGGTTTATTCACCATAAATTTATACAAGCTAAAACCATGCCAACTTTACAAATCGCTCGGAAAGCGCATAATTGGCGTATCTGGTGGTAGGAGACTATGCACTAGAATAGAATTCCGCACCAGAATGGTGCAATGTAAGATTTCATATGCACCATTCCAGTGCAAATTGTTCATTCCCGCGCCGTTTGGCATCGTGAATAGGATCACAAACTCACCTTTTTACGGTTGTTTATAAGAGATGCTTGTGATCTTGTTTAGTCCCTCGCTTATTACGTGTACAATAGCGCGCTATTTCTAATGCCTGAGGCAAAGCTGTGATCGAAAATCTGCGTAACATCGCCATTATTGCGCACGTTGACCATGGGAAAACTACCCTGGTTGACAAGTTGCTACAACAATCCGGTACATTCGGTGAACGTGAAGAAGCAACTGAACGCGTAATGGACTCCAACGATTTGGAGAAAGAGCGTGGGATTACCATCCTCGCGAAAAACACCGCTATTAATTGGAAAGACTACCGTATCAACATCGTGGATACCCCGGGGCATGCTGACTTCGGTGGTGAAGTTGAACGTGTAATGTCTATGGTTGACTCGGTACTGCTGGTTGTTGACGCAATGGATGGCCCTATGCCGCAGACCCGTTTCGTGACCAAAAAAGCATTTGCTAATGGTCTGAAACCTATTGTGGTTATCAACAAAGTTGACCGTCCTGGCGCGCGTCCTGACTGGGTTGTCGATCAGGTATTCGACCTGTTCGTAAACTTGGATGCAACCGACGAGCAGCTGGACTTCCCAATCGTTTACGCTTCTGCGTTAAACGGTATCGCGGGTCTGGACCATAACGATATGGCCGACGACATGACTCCGCTGTATCAAGCGATTGTTGACCATGTATCTCCGCCACAAGTTGAAGCTGACGCACCTTTCCAGATGCAAATCTCTCAGCTGGACTACAACAACTATGTAGGCGTAATCGGTATCGGCCGCATCAAACGCGGTAAAATCAAACCTAACCAACAGGTGACTTTGATCGATAGCGAAGGCAAAACACGTAACGGTAAAGTCGGTAAAGTTCTGACCCATATGGGTCTGGAGCGTATCGAAGCTGACGTTGCTGAAGCTGGCGACATCATCGCAATCACCGGTCTGGGTGAACTGAACATTTCTGACACCATCTGTGAAGTCGGTAATGTTGAAGCTCTGCCTGCGCTGAGCGTTGATGAACCAACCGTGACCATGTATTTCTGCGTAAACACCTCTCCGTTCTGCGGTAAAGAAGGTAAGTACGTGACCTCCCGTCAGATTCTGGAGCGTCTGCAGAAAGAACTGGTACACAACGTTGCTCTGCGCGTTGAAGAAACCGAAGATGCTGACGCATTCCGCGTTTCAGGCCGTGGTGAACTTCACCTGTCGGTTCTGATCGAAAACATGCGTCGTGAAGGCTTCGAGCTGGCAGTATCTCGTCCTAAGGTTATCAACCGTAAGATTGATGGCCGTATGCAAGAACCGTTTGAAAACGTCACTCTGGATATCGAAGAGCAGCACCAGGGTTCAGTCATGCAAGCCATGGGTGAACGTAAGGGCGACGTTAAAAACATGGTTCCAGATGGCAAGGGTCGTATCCGTTTGGATTACATCATCCCTGCTCGTGGCCTGATCGGCTTCCGTACTGAATTCATGACTATGACTTCTGGTACTGGCTTGCTGTACTCCACTTTCAGCCATTACGACGATGTACGTCCAGGCGATATCGGCCAACGTCAGAACGGCGTGCTGATCTCTAACGGTCAGGGTAAAGCGGTTGCGTTTGCTCTGTTCGGTCTGCAGGATCGCGGTAAGCTGTTCTTAGGTCACGGTGCTGAAGTTTATGAAGGCCAGATCATCGGTATTCATACTCGTTCTAACGACCTGACTGTAAACTGCCTGACCGGTAAGAAACTGACTAACATGCGTGCTTCCGGTACCGATGAAGCAACCACTCTGGTTCCTGCGATCAAAATGTCTCTGGAACAAGCGCTGGAATTCATCGATGACGACGAACTGGTAGAAGTTACTCCAGTATCAGTACGTATTCGTAAACGTCACCTGACAGAAAACGACCGTCGCCGCGCAGCTCGTGGCCCTAAAGAAGACTAATCTTCTTTAACGATCGTTAACGTCTGATATCAGGGCACCTTAAGGTGCCCTTTTTTACGTTTAAAATTTAAAACCCCTGACGGAAAATAGGCGGCACTTAAATCCAGTTTTCGTCTAGGTCTGCCACCTTAGCCGCCGTTTGCTTGGCAGAAAGCTTGTCATTCATCCCTTTAATCTGAAAGACCGCTACTGCATTGCTTAATGAGCCAGAGAGCTCTTCCACGTTGGTCGCCGTCGTTGCCACCTGTTCTACTAATGCGGCGTTCTGTTGCGTCACCTGATCCATCTGAGTGATCGCCACGCGGATCTGTTCTACTCCACGGCTTTGTTCTTCAGACGCATAAGAAATGCTATCCATCATCGTGCTTGCCTTAGTAATGGCACCCGTCATTTCCGCTATGGTTAACCCAGTTTTGTCTGCCAGCTCCGCACCTTCCTGAATATGGTGGGAAGACTCAGATATTAGGCTGTTAATCTCCTTAGCGGACTGCGCAGACCGTTGAGCAAGATTGCGAACCTCGCTAGCGACCACGGCAAATCCACGACCAGCCTCTCCAGCCCGAGCGGCTTCCACCGCCGCATTTAGCGCCAGAATATTGGTTTGGAACGCAATACTGTCTATGACGCTAATAATGTCACCCATCTTCTGCGCATTGGTTTTAATCACGTGCATTTTGCTATTCATCTCTTTCATCTGCTGCTCACCTTCATTGGCGATGGTGGCAGAAGCTTGGATCATTGACGAAGCCTGCACGGCGTTATCAGCGTTAAGCTTAACGGTAGATGAAATCTGCTCCATGCTCGCAGCAGTCTGCGCTAGAGCAGAGGCTTGCTCCTCGGTTCGGCTAGACAGATCGGTGTTACCCGCAGAGATTTCTTGGGTGCCAATGTTGATAGACTCCACGCCGTCGCGGATGGATTTCACCGTCTCGATCAATTCATACTGCATTTCTTGCAACGAGGCACACAACCGACCAATTTCATTATTGTTTTCGACTTCAATCGTATGGCGAAGATCGCCTTTACCAATTTGCTCAAAATAGCCAGAAACCTTGCTTAAGGGTTTCACTAAAATACGATCTAGCCAGAAATAGGCTGCCAAGAATAGTAGAGCGACCACCACCAAAATCGCACACATCACCAAAATAGAGATTCGATATGAAGCCTTACTGATTTCGCTGATCTTGACCAGATTCTCCTGCCGCAGTTGTTCATAATTTTTGTATTTTTCATCGTAACCGCTACGAGCCTTCTGACGAGCATCCTGATAGTCCGTCATGCTCTTTTGCAGCTGCTCTGGGGTAGTGAAATTCTCGAAGATACCAATATTGGTTAATGCGCTCGCCACCTGATCCTCCTGAGCTTTTTTCATGATCTTACCCAGCTCTGGCTGTTCCATGGTTAGCCCAGGAATTTTCATAAACAGTTCAAAGTTCTGCTGCGAGGTTTGCAATTCATGACGCAAAGCCTTAACCACTTGAGGAACATTAACCGGCATGCGATTGGTTAATTGAATAAACGTGCTATCGATAATTGATCGCAGACGCAATACGGCATCACGAGAATCGGATAAAACCTTCTGTTCATTGGCCGTCGTTTCAAGAAAATTAATGTCCTTATCATTTTGATTAATAAAATATATTCCCATACCGCTAGCGGCAAGTTGAAGTATGGCAAATACTGCTAGCAGCAGTAACAATCCTGTTCTGATTTTTAAGTTTTTAAACATAGTGTCCTTGCCTTGTCTTGGGGGAAAAAATATGCACTCTGATTGGCTATCGGCGTAAGTTAGAAAAGTCTTATACCCACAGTAAAATAAAGGTTTTGCTGCTAATGAATTCGGGTTTGGTAGCGAACAATTGTGATCTATGTCCAATTTTTACGCGTTTAGGGACCCAGTTTTGCTATAGAGGTGTTGTGAAAAAGGAGATAACAGGGGAGTTTGGGTTAAGGCGTTTATAGTTGGTGTCTATTCCCACCTGCGGTTTCAAGCTAAAGTTAAAAACTCACAAAAAATCAGGAGCGTCACATGTTGTACATCTTTGATTTAGGGAATGTGATTGTTGATATAGATTTCAAACGTGTACTTGGGGTGTGGAGCAAGTATAGCGGCGTACCATTGGCGACGCTCTCTGAACGCTTCAAGATGGGAGAGGTTTTTCAGCAGCACGAACGTGGAACCATTACCGACGAAGAGTTTGCCGAAAAACTCTGTGCAGAAATGGGCATCGCACTTAGCTTTGAACAATTTGAGCTAGGCTGGCAATCGATATTTGTTGGCCTGCGTCCAGAAGTCATTGAGCAAATGAAGAAGTTGCGTAGCTACGGCAATCGCGTTGTCGTGCTGTCTAATACCAACCGTCTGCATAGCAACTATTGGCCGAAACACTATCCTGAAGTTGAAGCTGCAAGCGATCACATGTATCTCTCTCAAGATCTCGGCATGCGTAAACCTGAGGCGGAAATTTATCGGTATGTACTGGAGCAGGAGCATTGCCCCGCAAGCGATGCCGTATTCTTCGATGACAATGAAGAAAACGTGACAGCAGCGAGAGCATTGGGGATTAAGTCTATTCTGGTGACGGATAATAAAGTAGTGCCAGAGTATTTTGCGTAACGCGATATCTACATTTATTTTGTCGATACCGTCACATTTTTTTGCGCAACCCTAAGAAAACGTTAACATTAAAAGATGTTTAATCGCTCAGGCAGCAATTTCGTTGTCTGGGCGTTGTTTTCAGGAGGGGTTATGTCCCTGTTTTCTCGACAGTCTGCTAAATCCTGCGTCTCCTTTGGGCGTTTGCTATGGGCCAGAGTGAATCACGATCGGGTGAGTATGATGGCGGGCAGTCTGGCCTATATCTCTCTGCTTTCGTTGGTTCCACTCGTCACGGTTATTTTCTCCCTGTTCGCGGCGTTTCCGATGTTTGGCGAAGTTTCCGAGCAGCTAAAGCACTTTATCTTCACCAATTTTGTCCCTGCAGCCGGTGATGTGGTGCAGTCCTATCTCGAACAGTTCGTTGCAAACTCCAGCAAAATGACCGCCGTGGGTGCCGTTGGGCTGATTGTGACCGCATTGCTGGTGATTTCTTCCGTCGATGGCGCACTCAATCACATTTGGCGCAGTCGAACCCAGCGCCCTATTGTGTATTCATTTGCCATCTATTGGATGGTACTTACGCTTGGGCCGATTCTCGTCGGTGCCAGTATGGCAATCAGCACCTACTTATTATCGATCCGCTGGCTAGCCATGGCTGGCGTGTATTCACTGGTCGATCAGGTACTACGTATCTTCCCGTTACTATTGTCATGTGCCAGCTTCTGGTTAATTTATTGCGTGGTGCCGACTCAAAGAGTCCCTGCCCGTGATGCTCTATGTGGCGCGATAGTAGCGGGATTGCTGTTTGAACTCGGTAAAAAAGCCTTTGGCTTATACGTAACAATGTTTCCGTCGTATCAATTGATTTATGGCGTGTTGGCCGTGATCCCGATACTGTTTGTGTGGGTCTATTGGAGCTGGTGCATTGTCCTGCTCGGAGCGGAGATCACCGTTTCATTGAGCGAATACCGCGCGATGCACCAGCGAGAAAGGCGAGAAGAAAGTAAGCAAATTCAACTAACATCGCCAGAAAACGATAAGGAATAGAGAAACGAAATGATAGCGTTAATTCAAAGAGTCACGCAGGCCAGCGTTGTTGTTGAGGGGAATACCGTGGGTGAAATTGGCCCAGGGCTGCTGGTATTACTGGGTGTTGAAAAAGATGATAACGAGCAGAAGGCTCAACGACTCAGAGACAAAGTACTCGGCTACCGCATTTTTAGTGATGAAAACGACAAGATGAATCTTAACGTTACACAAGCTGGCGGCAGTGTGCTGGTGGTTTCTCAGTTTACGTTGGCAGCTGATACCCAAAAAGGCATGCGCCCAAGTTTTTCTGGTGGGGCGGCTCCAGACGAAGCCGAACGCCTGTATGAATACTTTGTTGGCCAGTGTCGTGAAACAGGAATAAATACCCAGACAGGGCAGTTTGCGGCAGATATGAAGGTTTCGTTACTTAACGATGGGCCGGTCACTTTCTGGCTTCAAGTTTAGGCTATTTAGCACTCAGGCTGTGTGTTCAAGCCATGATGTTTATCTGTATCTTTGCGATTGTACGATGAGAGAGAGCAAGTCATGTATCACCTGCGAGTTCCAGTTACAGAGCAAGAGCTAAAAGATTATTACCAGTTCCGCTGGGAGATGCTGCGTAAGCCGCTACATCAACCGGTGGGATCGGAGCGAGATGCCTATGATGCCATGGCGCATCATCAAATGGTGGTCGATGAATCGGGAAAGCCCGTGGCGATTGGGCGCTTATATATCAATGCCGATAATGAGGCCTCAATCCGCTTTCTCGCCGTAGATCCTGCCGTACAGGCCAAAGGTCTAGGAACACTAGTGGCAATGACTCTGGAGTCCGTGGCACGCCAAGAAGGGGTTAAGCGCGTAGTATGTAGCGCGCGTGAAGATGCCGTAGAGTTTTTTGCCAAGCTCGGTTTCGAAAATCAGGGCGAAATTACCGCACCGCAAACGACCCCCGTACGCCACTTTCTTATGATTAAACCCGTAGCAACATTAGATGACATCTTGCACCGCCCCGACTGGTGTGCGCAGTTGCAAAAAGCGTGGTACGAAAATATTCCGCTCAGCGAAAAGATGGGCGTACGTATCAGCCAATATACTGGTCAGCGTTTCGTGACAACCATGCCAGAGTCAGGCAATCAAAACCCTCATCAAACGCTGTTTGCAGGTAGTCTATTTTCGCTCGCCACGCTCACAGGCTGGGGACTTATTTGGTTGCTGCTGCGTGAACGGCATCTTGGGGGAACGATTATTCTGGCAGATGCCCATATTCGCTATAGCGCACCGATTACTGGCCGTCCGCGAGCGGTGGCCGATCTCAGCTCTGTCAGCGGCGATCTTGACCGCTTGGCGCGTGGGCGCAAGGCACGAGTGCAGCTTTCAGTTAACTTATACGGTGATGAACACGCTGGCGCTGTGTTTGAAGGCACCTACATGGTATTGCCAGCAACAGAGGATGATGAAGAGGGAAATATTCAGTAACCTTCCTGATATCGCCCCTCTCCAGCCAAGGCGAGGGGGATAACAAATCGCTTATGCTGCCTGCGGCATACCAACCTGCTTATTGCGCAAGAATAGCACCACCAGCGTCAGCCAGATAATTCCGCTCATGAGATTAAACAAGCTAAACCAGCTATTACCGCCCAGCAGATAAGCGTGCTTGGTTAACTCAATGCCAACGGTAAATATCAGCATGCTCAGCATCCCCATTGCGGCAGAAACTGTCCCTTTGCTCATATCACTGGAGAACAGCGTTAAGCGATACAAACCGGCGTTAGCAATACCGATACCGAAAGCATAGATGCTCAGGCCTGCCGTCATCCACAGATAGGCATGAGAAGCATGAACCGTCGCAATAGCCGCCAACGCTAACCCAAACATCATGGGCCATGCGCCCAACTTGATCAACGAGCGCACGCTGCGTTTGCTGGTCAATTTAGCTAACGTGAAGTTACCCAGAATCAGCGCGCCAAATACAGGCACCTGTAGCAAACCGTAATCATAACTGCTTAACCCTTCCCCGCTAATAATGATCACCGGAGACTGTGCGATCCATGCTAACAGTGGCAGGCTAGCGAAGCCTGTCGCCAGCGCACCACACAAAAAGTGGCGGTTAGACAGTACCTGCTTGTAGTCCGAGCCTAATGCCTGTAGCGAAAGCTTCTCACCACGACGCGTTGCGGTTTCAGGCATGGCACGCCACAGCCCATAAAACGCAAAAGCCGCCAGTGCGGCAAACATCACAAACATCATTTGCCACGGAAGCACATGCACCCAAGCAGCTCCGGCAAGCGGCCCAAGCAGAGGTGCGATAAGCGCTACGTTGGCCATCAGCGCGGTGATTTTTATACACACCGCCTCGTCAAAGGACTCCTGAATCGCGGCATAACCTACGGCACCGATAAAGCACAGGCTCACTCCCTGCAAAAAGCGCAGCAGCGTAAATTGCTCGATCGTTTGCGCCAGTAAGATCGCCAAACAGGTCACGACAAAATAAGCCACGCCGGTCAACATCACCGGACGGCGCCCAATTCGATCTGACAAGGGACCTAGCAACCATTGCAGGAACATTCCCCCAGCCAGATAAGCCGTCATGGAGGTTGGCACCCACTCTTGGCCAACGTTAAATTCTTGCACCACGGTAAGCATACCGGGCTGAATCATATCGTTACCGATATAAGTGGTGAATTCATAGAGAACCAAACAAAGCGGAAATAACAGCGCCTGTCGGCCCAATCGCCCTGCGGCGGAAAGAGACTTTTGCATATTTATTAGTTATTTGAATATTCAGAAAAGAAAAAAGAAACCCGGCGATGTGTTGGTTAACAGATAAACCTTACGAACAACATTAGGCTGGGTGGCTATTTTGCCGCCAATTGTCACTCTTGGCAATCAGTGATGTGTAACTCAAAACATAAATCCTGATTAAGCTTGAGCATTGTTCTGATTGCCGTTGCAAGGGATGGAAGGTTAACCTGTTTTTAACAAAAGACACCGTGGATAGTAAGCGGAATTCAGGTAAGGGTTTGACGCACAGACATGAGTCAGAAAATCATTTGGATAGACAATTTACGCGCCGTTGCCTGCTTGATGGTCGTGATGATCCACTCTACGACATATTACGTTACCAACGGATTCAGCATAGGCCTATTCAATTGGGACGTAGCAAACATTCTGAACTCGGCTTCGCGCGTGTGTGTGCCGCTGTTTTTCATGATTTCAGGCTATCTATTTTTCGGTGAAAAATCGGCTCAGGGACGACATGTTTTGCATGTTCTGCGCTGTTTACTGTTTTATAGCGCGTTGGGATTACTGTATATCAGCACGCTTACCCATATAAATCCGTGGCTTTCGGTTCGCTATTTCCTTGTCAAACCGGTGTTTTATCACCTGTGGTTCTTCTATGCGATTTTAGCGCTGTATATTATTTCGCCACTGATTAGCGTTCGCGCCGTCAGCGCCCGCTATTTGGTCGTCGTGGTCGCGGTACTTGCCGTTATCGCTAATCCCAACCTGCCTGCCTATAGCTATGCTGGTATAAAGCTGTTGCCCGTCAATCTTCATATCTCCGGCGACATGTTTTACTACCTGCTGTATGCGCTCATGGGACGTGCTTTAGGCATGCTACATACCGAAAGAGCCCGTATTTCCTGGGGCGCTGCGCTGATATTCATTGGCTGCGTACTCGCCATTGCTTTCTCGACCTATCGCCAAACGCAGCACAATGGCGGCTTTACTGATACCTATTACATGTACTGTGGCCCGCTAGTGTTCATCGCCAGCTGCGCTATTTTGCTGTTCTTCAAAAATAACTTTAACCATTCGCAAGCGGGATGGATGGCATTTATTTCACGCCATTCCCTCGCCATCTATGGTTTCCATGCATTCTTTATCCACTTCATTCGTACTCATCATTTCGACATCAGAAGTTGGCCACTGCTCGATATTTTCTTGGTCTTTGGGCTAGCACTGGCGGGAAGTTTGGCATGCAGTTGGGGGCTGGGAAAAATAGACAGAAAAGGATGGGTATCGTAATAAACTCCATCGCTACTACATGAAAATGGAGTTCCCGCGATACCAACGTCTAGGCATTATTGGCTCGTTTTTATACATAATAATTACGGCACACGAGATGGCTATTTTTTATTAAGCCATATTATCGCCATAGCGGTCGCGATAGTCCTTTGGCGTCATCTGGTAGCCTTTTTTGAAAACCGAATAAAAATATTGCAGCGACGGATAGCCACACATCTGAGAGATCTCGTTGATCGACAGAGAAGTAGCGATCAGCAAATTACGCGCGCGATCGAGTTTCTCTTCATGGATCACGGCGTGGATTGTATGCCCTGTTTCATCTTTAAAACGTTTTTCCAAATTGGACCGAGACATCCCAACCGCATCCAACACCTGTTCAACCTTAATGCCTTTACAGGCGTGGTGGCGGATAAAATGCATCGCTTGAATAACCGAGGGATCGCGTAACGAGCGAAAATCTGTCGATCTTCGCTCTACGACGCGCATCGGAGGTACTAAAATTCGCTGCGGGGCGATCGGACTATCGCTCGACAACAACTGATGCAGCATTTTTGCCGCCCGGTAGCCCATTTGGCGAGTCCCTTGCGCCACTGACGATAAAGCGACCCGCGACAAATAGCGGGTTAACTCTTCATTGTCGATGCCGATAACGCTGATTTTTTCAGGTACAGCAATATCCAGATGCTCACACACCTGCAATAGATGACGTGCGCGCGCGTCCGTTACAGCAATAATTCCGGTTTGTGGCGGCAGTGTTTGCACCCAGTCAGCCAAGCGGTTTTGTGCGTATTGCCAGTTATCTGGCGTGGTTTCCAGCCCTTGATACACCACACCTTGATACTGTTCGGTAGCGACTAACTGTCGAAACGCATACTCGCGTTCCTGTGCCCAGCGCTTACCGCTGCTGCTAGGCAAACCGTAAAAAGCAAAACGGTTAATACCCTTCTCTTTGAGATGCATAAATGCGCTCTCGACCAGCGCATGATTATCGGTGGCAATATAGGAAACCGGAGGGTAATCCTCTTCACGATGGTAAGATCCCCCTACGCCCACGATAGGAACATCAACGCCGCGAAGCAAAGCTTCAATTTCGCGATCGTCAAAGTCAGCAATCACACCATCGCCCAACCAGTCTTTGATATTGTCGATGCGACAGCGGAAATCTTCTTCAATAAAAATATCCCAATCACACTGGGAAGCCTGCAAGTATTCGCCCACCCCCTCGACAACTTGGCGGTCATACGCTTTGTTGGCATTGAATAACAATGTAATGCGATAGCGTTTGGCAAACATGCTGGCTCCATTGAACAGTGATGGCGATGAGAAAAGATAAACCAGAATAAACAATGGGAAATGATGTTCGTAGAAAACTCATCCGGCTTTGTGCCGGATGAGTATGACCGATTTCACAGTTTAATATCTTGCTCCTGCGCACGTGGGCGATAAGTCCAGAGTGACTCCAGTTCCTCCAAAGATTTACCTTTAGTTTCAGGCACAAACTTCCACATGAACAATGCCGCAAGAATCCCCATCACACCGTAAATCCAATAAGAAAAACCGTTATGGAAATGGGCGACCAGATAGGAGTTTTTATCCATCATCGGGAAACTCCAGGAAACAAAGTAGTTAGCTATCCACTGAGCAGCAACGGCAATTGCCAGCGCTTTACTCCGGATCGCGTTAGGGAAAATTTCTGCCAGCAGAACCCAGCAAACCGGTCCCCATGACATGGCAAAAGCCGCCACATAAAACAGCATCGACGCCAAGGCCACTACGCCAGAAAGTTGAGCATAGAATGCAGTTCCTAAGCCAAACATCCCCAATGACATCCCGAGTGCGCCGATAATTTGCAGCGGTTTACGACCAAACTTATCCACCGTCATGATAGCAATCACGGTAAAGGTCAGGTTAATAACGCCTACGATAATCGTTTGTAGCAACGCAATATCAGTACTCGCCCCCAGGGTCTTAAAGACTTCTGGTGCGTAGTACAACACCACATTAATGCCGACAAATTGCTGGAATACCGAAAGCATGATGCCAATAACGATCACTCCAGCACCAAACATCATCAGTCGTCCACTGGTATGTTCTGGATTATTCAACGATCGAGTAATATTTTTCAGCGCCACATCGGCCTGCAGTTTCCCCATAATGCGCGTTAATACATCGCCCGCACGTTGAGTTTGACCGCGAGCAATGAGCCAACGAGGACTTTCCGGCACGGTAAACAAAAGGCCAAAAAAGAGGATCGCTGGGATAGCCTCTGAAGCAAACATGTAACGCCAGCCGATACTGTTTAGCCACAGCGCATCGCCAGAGCGAGCGATAGAATAATTAACGCAATAGACCATGAGTTGGCCAAATATAATGGCGAACTGATTAAATGAAACTAACTTCCCGCGAATATCGGCCGGTGCAACTTCTGCAATATACATCGGTGAAAGCATCGAGGCCAATCCCACCCCTACGCCACCAATAATTCTATAAATAACAAACTCAGGTATATAACCAGCTAAATAAACGGGTATCCCGCCATCGGGGTTAATATCGCTAAGCCCCAATTCAGGCCAGGCAGAACCGATAGCAGAAATAAGAAATAGCAATGCTGCTATCATTAACGAATTGCGGCGACCAAAACGATTGCTGAGATATCCCCCCATAGCGCCGCCAATAATACAGCCAATCAGTGCGCTAGCAACACAGAAACCAAGCAGCGAGTTAGCCGCCGCCTCGCCTAAGCCTTGAGGCTGTACAAAGACTTGGTTAATGGAATCAACGGTACCTGAAATAACGGCGGTGTCATAACCAAATAGCAGCCCTCCTAAAGTGGCGACAAGCGTAATTCTAAAGATGTAGGATGAGTTGTAATTCTGTTTCATGTTAATTGCCCTGCCTTGATTTTTAGACATGCAACATCTGATTTTTAATAAAAATTCTTTTTATTTCTGTCCATAGAGTGAAATATTAATAAATCAGATAAGAGAGTATTCTTCGAGAGTAATTAAACTCGCCATTAATCCTCCGGTGGTCGTAGACTTAAAACAATTACCATATTTTACTTCTTGGTTATGAATTGTGTTTTTTATGACAATCATCATGTTTTGTTGCTAATTTTATTATTTTAGGAATTTTTGCGATATGGAGCACACTTAATAATTCTCTTAACGACAGTGTGAAATATCGTAATTGAGCTGTCGTAAATAGGCTTTCAAGATGGAGGGGTTGATTACATTGAACCTATTTGAGGGCATCACCATGCAAGCTTATTTCGATCAACTAGAACGTGTTCGTTTTGAAGGAACTAACAGCACCAATCCTTTAGCCTTCCGCCACTACAATCCAGACGAAATTGTTCTTGGTAAGCGCATGGAAGACCATCTGCGCTTCGCCGCATGTTACTGGCATACCTTCTGCTGGAACGGCGCCGATATGTTCGGTATCGGCTCATTCGATCGCCCATGGCAGCAGCCGGGTGAGGCTCTGGCTCAGGCGAAACGTAAAGCGGATGTGGCCTTTGAGTTCTTCCACAAACTCAATGTGCCGTACTACTGCTTCCACGATATCGACGTCTCTCCGGAAGGCGCGTCACTCAAAGAGTACATCAACAACTTTGCAGTAATGACCGACGTGCTTGCCGAGAAGCAAGAAACCAGCGGAGTGAAACTGCTGTGGGGCACGGCTAACTGCTTTACCAATCCGCGCTACGGCGCAGGTGCGGCAACCAATCCAAATCCTGAAGTTTTCGCTTGGGCCGCCACTCAGGTTTGTCAGGCAATGCAAGCCACCAAAAAGCTGGGCGGTGAAAACTATGTGTTGTGGGGTGGCCGCGAAGGTTATGAAACATTACTGAATACGGATTTGCGCCAAGAGCGCGAGCAGTTAGGCCGCTTCATGCAGATGGTTGTCGATCACAAACACAAAATCGGCTTCCAAGGAACATTGCTGATTGAACCAAAACCTCAGGAACCGACCAAACACCAATACGATTATGATGTCGCCACGGTCTACGGATTCTTGAAGCAGTTCGGCTTAGAAAAAGAGATTAAGGTGAATATCGAAGCCAACCATGCCACGCTGGCGGGTCACACCTTCCATCATGAAATTGCTAACGCGATTGCCTTAGGTATCTTTGGCTCTGTCGATGCTAACCGCGGTGACGCACAGTTGGGCTGGGACACCGATCAGTTCCCCAATAGCGTTGAAGAAAACGCATTGATTATGTTCGAAATTCTCAAGGCAGGCGGCTTCACCACCGGAGGTTTAAACTACGATGCGAAAGTTCGCCGCCAGAGCACGGATAAATATGATCTGTTCTATGGTCATATTGGCGCAATGGACACAATGGCGCTGTCATTGAAGATCGCGGCAAAAATGATTGAAGATGGCGAATTAGATCGTCGCGTGGCTAAGCGTTATGCAGGCTGGAACGGTGAGTTTGGTCAGCAGATCCTGCAAGGTAAACTCTCTCTGGACGCGATTGCGCAATACGCTCAGCAAAACCAACTGGCACCACAGCACCAAAGCGGGCATCAAGAGCTGCTGGAAAACGTAGTTAATCGCTATATTTTCGGCTGATACATATCGCTCCCTTAACCTCTCCCTGTCAGGGAGAGGTTTTTGATGAACACCAAACCATGACAGGAGTTTCACCATGTATCTGGGTATTGATTTAGGGACTTCCGGCGTAAAAGCCATATTACTCAGTGAAGACGGCAAGGTCATTGCCAGCCACGGCGAACCGTTACAGGTGAATCGACCGCACCCGCTGTGGTCGGAGCAAAACCCTGATGCCTGGTGGCAGGCCACTGACGCAGCGATTCAAGCGCTAGGCCAACATCGCTCGCTCAGCGCAGTACGGGCTATTGGCCTGACTGGCCAGATGCACGGTGCGACACTGTTAGACAAACAGCACAAAATTCTACGTCCAGCGATCTTGTGGAACGACGGACGCAGCGCACAGGAATGCCGAGAGCTAGAGCAGTGTGTTCCTAATTCTCGCCAAATAACCGGCAACTTAATGATGCCCGGATTTACCGCCCCCAAGCTAAAATGGGTGGCTAAACATGAGCCCGAGATCTTTGCGCAGGTCGATAAAGTACTCCTACCGAAAGACTATCTACGTTGGAAAATGAGTGGCGTATTCGCCAGCGATATGTCCGATGCGGCCGGAACCATGTGGCTAGACGTTGGCAAGCGTGACTGGAGCGATGAATTGCTGGCCGCCACAGGGTTAAAGCGCAGCCACATGCCTGCACTATTCGAAGGTTCACAAATCACGGGTGAACTGCTTTCAACCCTCGCAGAACGCTGGCACATGCCAGTGGTACCGATTATCGCCGGCGGCGGCGACAACGCAGCAGGTGCCGTCGGCGTTGGCCTATACCAGTCAGGCCAAGCCATGCTATCGCTGGGTACATCCGGCGTCTATTTTGCCGTCAGTGACGGTTTCTTAAGTAACCCTGAAAGCGCGGTACACAGCTTCTGTCATGCTTTACCGAATACATGGCATTTGATGTCAGTGATGCTTAGCGCGGCCTCTTGTCTCGACTGGGTAGCTAAACTGACAGGTATTCGCAGTGTAGCTGAACTGCTAAAGGAAGTAGAAAACAGCACTCCGGCTGAAGCTCCACTATGGTTTTTGCCATATCTCTCTGGAGAACGCACGCCGCATAATAATCCGGAAGCCAAAGGCGCATTCTGGGGATTAACCCATGAGCACCAACGTGCAGATTTGTGCCGTGCGGTGTTGGAAGGGGTGGGTTATGCACTCGCAGACGGCATGGATGTCCTGCACGCTACGGGACTCAAACCGCACAGTATTACACTCATCGGCGGTGGCGCTCGCAGCGCATATTGGCGGCAAATGCTGGCTGATATCAGCGGGCAAACGCTGGAATATCGCACTGGGGGCGACGTGGGGCCAGCCCTTGGCGCTGCGCGTTTAGCCCAGATAGCGCTGCATCCAAATACCCCACTTGCAGACCTGCTGCCTGAGCTCCCATTGGAGCAAATGCATAAGCCTGACGCTGCTCGCCATGCGTGCTATCAGAAAAGACGCAAAGTTTTCAGAGAGTTGTATAAGGTATTGGAACCATTGACAGCGCAAACGATGTCGATGTGATGTGCTGACTGATACAACGGATTTAGACCACTAATCTGTGGTATATCGGTGGTCTAAATCTTTCACGCCCCGCAGGATAACCCATATGTACCACTGGCCGCCGCTGCGCGCGCACATGAATTAATTTCACCTTCCCCTGAACATTCATCATGCGAGAAATTCATTTAACTGTTGACTCAGTGACCAACTTACGGCAATTTCATATTTAGACGTCTAAACGTATAGACGCTTAATGAAAACGATAATAAAAAGTGCGGCTACGCGCGAACAGGTCAACAAGAGGAAGGCGGGGTATGAGTTTCTTTCACGCAAATCAGCGCGAGGCGTTGAACCAAAGTCTGGCAGAACTGCACGGACAAATTAATGTGTCATTTGAGTTCTTCCCGCCACGCACTAGCGAAATGGAAGATACTCTCTGGCAGTCCATCGATCGTTTGAGCAGCCTGAAACCCAAGTTTGTCTCTGTAACCTACGGCGCAAATTCTGGTGAACGTGACCGTACCCATAGCATTATTAAAGGCATCAAAGAACGCACCGGACTTGAAGCCGCGCCGCATCTTACCTGCGTAGACGCCACACGTGACGAACTGCGCACCATTGCTCAGGACTACTGGAATAACGGTATTCGCCATATCGTTGCCCTGCGCGGCGATTTGCCAGCCGGTGGCGGCAAACCGGATATGTATGCCTGCGACCTGGTTTCTTTACTGAAAGAGGTCGGGGATTTTGACATCTCGGTAGCAGCCTATCCAGAAGTACATCCAGAAGCGAAAAGCCCACAGGCCGATCTGATCAACCTCAAGCGCAAGATAGATGCCGGCGCCAATCGCGCAATTACCCAATTTTTCTTCGACGTTGAAAGCTACCTACGTTTTCGCGACCGTTGCGTGGCAACGGGCATTGACGTTGAAATCGTGCCAGGAATTCTGCCGGTATCCAACTTCAAGCAGCTACAGCGCTTTGCCACCATGACGAACGTGCGCGTTCCTCATTGGATGACCAACATGTTTGAAGGTCTAGATGACGACGCAGAAACCCGCAAAATGGTCGGAGCTAATATCGCGATGGATATGGTGAAAATCCTCAGCCGCGAAGGCGTGAAGGACTTCCATTTTTACACGCTAAACCGCGCTGAGATGAGCTACGCAATTTGCCATACTCTGGGTGTGCGTCCTGAAATACATGCACCTATCACCGCTTAAACTGCATTCGTTACCCGTCTCCTCCCCCGCCAAAGGGGGTTAAAATCCGTTTCTACTCGATAAAAAAAACCACGCTACAAAGCGTGGTTTTTATTTTGACATCAGAGCAAATTAATATTCCCAAGTATCTGGGTCGATACCCATCTCACGCATCAGCAATTTCGCTGCTTCAGGAATTTCATCGCTACGTTCTTTACGCAGGTCCGCATCATTAGGCAGTGGCTGACCAGTGAATGCATGCAAAAAAGCCTCACACAGCAATTCACTGTTGGTTGCATGACGTAGGTTGTTAACCTGACGGCGAGTACGCTCGTCGGTTAAAATTTTCAGCACTTTCAGCGGAATAGATACAGTGATCTTTTTCACCTGCTCGCTTTTTTTGCCGTGCTCAGCATAAGGGCTGATGTATTCGCCATTCCATTCAGCAGCCATGGGGATACCTTCGTTAGACTTAGTTATTTTGAGAAACGGCTAATTATGTCCGATTCTCACGATTTATGCTCACAAAGTGTCTGATTTATCAGTTTATGTCACTATTCTGTGACCTCAGCGCACTTCAAACTGACATAATTTTAGCGGTTATTTCCTCAAGGCTCAATCTATACGCAAAGAAGTTTAGATGTCTAGAAGTATTGACGTCTATATTCGAAGCGATTAATCTTTATTCCACTTTCACCCTACACATCACCCAGCGCGGAGAGAACAACGTGACTTATAAGCAGGCAACACTTGCAGTGCGCAGCGGTTTGAACGATGACGAACAGTATGGTTGCGTGGTTCCACCGATCCATTTGTCCAGCACCTACAACTTTACCGATTTCAATGAGCCACGCGCACATGACTATTCTCGCCGTGGAAACCCTACGCGTGATGTGGTTCAGCGTGCTTTGGCTGAGCTTGAGGGGGGCGCTGGCGCAGTCATGACTAGCTCCGGTATGTCTGCTATTCATCTGGTGTGTACCGTATTCCTCAAACCAGGCGATCTTCTGGTTGCACCGCACGACTGTTACGGCGGCAGCTATCGTCTGTTTGATAGCCTCGCCAAGCGCGGTGCGTATAACGTGCTGTTTGTCGATCAGGGTGATGCAGAGGCACTCGCCGCAGCGTTAGAACAAAAACCTAAGCTAGTGCTGATTGAAACACCCAGCAATCCACTGCTGCGCGTGGTTGATATCGCCGCAATCTGCTCGGCGGCAAAAGCGGCGGGAGCATTGACCGTGGTGGATAACACCTTCTTGAGCCCCGCGCTACAGCAACCACTGAAGCTAGGCGCGGATTTGGTGTTGCACTCCTGCACAAAATATTTGAACGGCCATTCTGATGTAGTGGCGGGAACAGTAATTGCCAAATCCCCTGAACACGTCACCGAGCTCGCGTGGTGGGCAAATAATATTGGGGTTACCGGTGGTGCATTCGACAGCTATCTACTGCTGCGCGGCTTGCGTACCCTAAACCCACGAATTCAGCTACAGCAGCAAAATGCGCTGAAAATCGTTGATTTCCTCAAGCAGCAGCCGCTGGTTAAAAAGCTTTATCATCCATCATTACCAGAAAACCAAGGCCATGAAATTGCCTGCCGTCAACAGTCTGGTTTTGGAGCCATGTTAAGTTTTGAACTGGATGGCGATGAAGCCCTGCTCCGGCGATTCCTAAATGCACTGCAACTGTTTACACTGGCAGAATCTTTAGGCGGCGTGGAAAGTCTGATTTCCCACGCAGGCACTATGACTCACGCAGGTATGGCTCCAGAAGCCCGTAAAGCAGCAGGTATTTCAGAAAGCCTGCTACGTGTTTCTGTGGGCATCGAAGATAGCGATGATTTAATTTCCGATCTGGAACAGGCGTTCCAGAAAGCTAACAGCCAACGCTAACGTGCTGTTTTTCAAGCGATGACGCTGCATATTAGGCTGGCTTTAAGAGGTAAAGAATGAGCGCACAACCGGTAGCTGGGCAGGCGGTAGGACGCCAACTGCATAAGTTTGGCGGCAGTAGTTTAGCCGATGTGAAATGTTATCTGCGCGTCGCGGGGATCATGGCGGAGTACAGCTTCCCTGGCGATATGATGGTCGTTTCCGCCGCAGGTAGCACCACCAACCAGCTTATTAGCTGGTTGAGGCTGAGCCAAACTGACCGGATCTCTGCTCATCAGGTACAGCAGGCGCTGCGCCGCTATCAGTCGGAATTGATCACTGGCTTGCTGCCTGCCGAATTGGCCGAGCCTCTGGTTGCGCGTTTTACTTCAGATCTGGAGCGTTTGGCCACATTGCTCGATGAACCTATGTGCGATGCAACCTACGCTGAGGTGGTCGGACACGGTGAGATCTGGTCGGCACGTCTGATGTCTGCACTACTAAACGTCAAAGGCATGGAGTCAGAATGGCTTGATGCACGCGATTTCCTCCGCGCCGAGCGCTCCGCTCAGCCGCAGGTGGACGAAGGTCGCTCTTATCCTCTGTTACAGCAACTGTTAGCGCAGCATCCCAATAAGCGTTTGGTTGCTACCGGTTTTATCAGCCGCAACGATGCAGGAGAAACCGTACTGTTGGGACGTAACGGTTCCGACTACTCTGCAACCCAAATCGGCTCACTGGCCGGCGTTTCCCGTGTCACGATCTGGAGTGACGTAGCCGGTGTGTACAGCGCCGACCCACGTAAGGTTAAAGATGCTTGTCTGCTGCCGCTGCTGCGCTTAGATGAAGCCAGTGAACTGGCACGTTTAGCCGCGCCGGTGCTGCATGCGCGTACTTTGCAGCCAGTTTCCGCTAGCGATATCGATCTGCAGCTGCGTTGTAGCTACCAGCCAGAGCAGGGCTCGACGCGCATTGAGCGCGTCTTAGCTTCCGGCACCGGTGCCAAAATAGTTACCAGCCATGATGAAGTTTGCCTGATTGAACTCAACGTTCCGCAAAGCCATGATTTTGAAAACGTACGTCAAGAAGTTGATCGTGTGCTGAAGCGTTCACAGCTGCGACCGTTAGCCACTGGCGTACATCGCGACCGTCATATGATTCAGCTGTGCTATACCGCAGAGGTCGTTGGCAGCGCACTGAAACTGCTAGAAGAGTCTGGCGTACCGGGACTGTTGCAGTTGCGCGAAGGTTTGGCTCTGGTTGCGTTAGTCGGTGCTGGCGTATGCAAGAATCCACTGCATAGCCACCGTTTCTATCAGCAGCTAAAAGATCAGCCAATCGAATTCTTCTGCCAGTCGGAAGACAGTATCAGCTTAGTAGCCGTATTACGCCGTGGCCCAACCGAAGCGTTGATTCAAGGGCTGCATACCAGCCTGTTCCGTGCTGAAAAGCGCGTCGGGCTGGTGTTAATGGGCAAAGGCAATATCGGCTCCCGCTGGTTAGAGCTGTTTGCCCGTGAGCAGGAAAACATTTCGGCTCGTAGCGGATTTGAATTTGTGCTGGCAGGCGTGGTCGATAGCAGCCGAAGTTTGCTCAATTATGAAGGATTAGATGCCAGCCGTGCATTGGCATTCTTCGACGATGAAGCGCAGGAAATGGATGAAGAAAATCTGTTCCTGTGGATGCGTGCCCATCCTTACGACGATTTAGTGGTGTTAGATGTTACGGCCAGTGAATCGCTGGCACAGCAGTATCGTGATTTTGCCAGCTATGGTTTCCACGTCATCAGCGCCAATAAATTAGCGGGCGCATCAGGCAGTGATGAATATCGCCAGATCCGAGATGCGTTTGAGAAAACGGGTCGTCACTGGCTGTATAACGCAACCGTCGGCGCGGGCTTACCGGTAAACTATACGGTGCGCGATCTACGCGACAGCGGTGACTCCATTTTGTCCATCAGCGGAATTTTCTCCGGTACCCTGTCTTGGCTCTTCCTCCAGTTTGATGGCACTGTGCCATTTACCGATTTAGTAGACCAAGCATGGCAGCAAGGACTCACCGAACCCGATCCACGCGTCGATCTCTCTGGCCAAGACGTTATGCGCAAGCTAGTGATTCTGGCACGTGAAGCGGGCTACGATATCGAGCCTAATCAGGTTCGCGTGGAATCACTGGTACCCGCCGGTTGTGAAAGCGGTTCTATCGATCACTTCTTCGAGAACGGCGAGGACTTGAACGAGCAGATGATCCAGCGCTTAGAAGCAGCTAACGAGCTAGGTTTAGTATTGCGCTATGTGGCACGCTTTGATGCTAACGGTAAAGCTCGCGTTGGCGTAGAAGCAGTACGTCCAGAACACCCACTGGCAGCGCTGTTACCGTGTGATAACGTGTTTGCTATTGAAAGCCGCTGGTATCGCGATAACCCACTGGTTATTCGCGGCCCAGGAGCGGGGCGCGATGTGACTGCGGGAGCCATTCAGTCGGATTTGAACCGGCTGGCAGCGTTATTGTAAGTGTGGAAACTACGGGTTTGTGTATGCCATTGCGGTGAAGGATTTTTATGCCGCTCGTGTATGGAACTACGGTGTGATATTCCGCCCGCCTGTCCATATCGAGCTTCACTGATACACTGATGAAGGCGTACGGGCAGAGACCACCAGCGCGTGGTCTCTGCACTCGCGCGCTTTTATCCGAGACGCCATCTCCGGTTTGGTATCGCCCATCCAGGGCGCCCCAAACTCCGTCACGACATCCCTGTCGTGCCGGCTCTCCCTTCCAAGACTTAGACAGAGTGTGGTTTTTATCTTTTGATTTTGACCCTTTCCGGCACATTACCGGACAGCCGAGTGAATCATGAAGGTTAGGATTCGCCGATTGATATCGGCGAAAGAACGACGGAGGCATGGACGCCGATTGTCGTTCGTTCCGTTAAGACCGGAATGATGAAACGAGGGAACCCGCGTAGCGGGCTGGTAGGGGGTGCCAAGCCTGGATGCAAGGCGGCGGCGATTGAGCCGCCTTGCTCGGACGCCTACACAAATAATTATGTAGAAAGCCGTTGTATTAGGCGTACGAAATATTTCGCGACTTACACCCCATACCCCATCATCTTCATAATATTCTGCGCCTGCTGCACCGCTTCTTGGCGATGTGCTACACCGAGTTTTTGGTACAGGTTGCGGATGTGAGTTTTGATAGTGGTTGCCGCGACGTCCAGTTCACTGGCAATTTGCTCATTACTGTAGCCGGAGTAGATAAGTCCAAGTACCTGCCACTCGCGTTGGGTTAGCGGGCTAGTGCGGATCAGTTCCGGCACTTGCGGATGGTTTAACAATCGCTCGACAAAGCTTTCGTCGAAATGAGCGAATTTATGGCGATGATGTTGGTTAATGTCACGCAAAATACGCTGTGCACGATGCTGATCTAGCTCTGGTAACGTGTTGAGCTGCAATAGCTGGCGCAACTGCTGAGCCATTACCTCTCCTTCAATCACAAAGTGGCTCACAAAACCCGTGCGGTTGGCTAAATTCAGCGCTTCAATCAGTACACGTAGTGCCTCGCTTTTGCGATCGGTATTCCAATACAGCAAATTGCATAACAATAGATTACGGTTGAGATCGCTAACCAAACGCAGCCGACGAGCCTCTTCATTTAGCTCGTCCAACACCACTTCGGCTTCCTCATAGCGCCCTAATAAAATCTGTACTCGAGCAATATTACGCCATTGCCCTTGCAAGAAGTGGTTATCAGCACGAGAAGGTTTCTCGGCCTGCATCAACCACTGTGAAGCAGCCGCGCGATCACCCGTCATTTGCCAAGCTATCACCCGAGGCTTATCGGCGTTAGTTTGCCAATCACGATGATAATGCCCAGATTGCAGCAGGTTCTCACAGCGGCGCAAATACTGATTGGCGTTATCCAGATCGCCGCGCGCTAATGAGCACTTCGCCAGCATCGCCAAACACTGTAACTGTTGCTGAGGTTCATAGTTAGCAAGGACGGCTAAGCCTTTACGCGCGGCCTCTTCAGCTTCATCTAAACGCATCCACGACCATAGAACCTGCGAGCGAATCCTCAGCAAAAACTCATGCATTGGCAGTTGTTCTAAGTGCTGCTCATTGATGAGCTCGAAAGCTTTTTCCTGTGTCTCATAGGCGGCCTGTAGGAAGCCCTGTGCAATCAGGATTTCGCTCTGTTGCAGCATCGCCCACAGCGCGTAGTGGTAAGCCTGATGACGGCGAGCCACCTGCTCGGTTTGCTGCATCATTGGCAACGCGCGGGATAAATCCCCTTTGCAGTGGTGCACTTCGCCAATCACGGAGCTGGTGACAATGCGGCTATAATAGCTGCTGATCGGTAAATGTTTCAGAGCCTCAACGGCAAGCTTTTCTGCCTCGTCAGGAAGTCCATCATTGATTGCCACCTGCGCGCGCAACGCATCAAACTCGGCCAACATAGCGGCATCAATGACAATATTCTGCACATTCATTTCATGTTCGGCGCGTTCCAGCAAAGTATTCACTTCGCTGTAGCGATGTTGGCTCTGCGCCAGCCACGCCTGTAGCAACGCCAAACGCGGATTCTGGATCAGTTTTTCATAAGGAAGGGCATTCAAGCACTCTTCCAGCAACGAGAGTTCACTTTGATGGAACAGCTCCCATGCATGCTGCAATAAAACATCGCGCAACATGTCGACATCTCCGGCCGCTAAGGCATGATGAATGGCCTCGGCGGGAAATCCTTGGTCCAGCCAGCCTTGAGCAGCACGACGATGCAGGTCGGGTAAATCAGCGGCCAATTCCCATTGGCAACGCTGCCGCAAGAAGTTGGCAAACAAGGGATGAAAACAGAACCACTCCCCATCAGCATCCATGCGATGAATAAATAAGCCTTGTCGCTCCAGCTCTTCCAACTGTTGCTGGCCGTTATCTTCGCCAGTTAGCCGCACCAGCAAAGCATCATTCATCGAGCGCAGCACTGAGCAGCGCAACAAAAAGTTACGGGTACTGGCATCAACCCGATCGAGAACCTCATCAACCAAATAGTCAGAGAGATGGCTGGCATTAATCTTGGCAAGACGGCGCGCAGACTCTTGTGCGGTAGTCGTAGACTGGCGCACAGAGAGTGCAATCAGCTGAAGCGCCGTCGGCCAGCCTTCAACTTCATCACACAGTTGATGACTTTCAATATCAGGCAGCGGAGATTTCAAACGATGATTGAAAAACTGAGAGGCTTCTTGATGGTTAAAGGCGAGCTGTTTGGTACCCACTTCCAACAACTGTTCACGTACGCGGAGGTTCGCAATGCCCAGCGGCGGCAGAGTTCGTGAAAGCAGCATCACCGTGAGATTGTCCGGCTGGTGGCGCAGGAAAAAGCGCATCGCTTCATGGATTTGTGCATTAGTAATCAAATGATAATCATCGATGACTAAACACAGCGGAGAATGCCAATCAGAAAGCTCGATAAAGAGCTGCGCAAATAATGCAGAAAGCGTGGCGTACTGATGCTTTTGGCTCATCGCTTCGCTTTTGTGGCAGTGTCCACCGGTTGCCTGCTGCAAAGCGGCAATCAGGTAACTTGCAAAACGCTCTGGCTGATTATCGCTTTCATCAAGAGAGAACCAACCTAAATTGGTATTTTCCTCTGCCCATTGCGCCAGCAGCGTCGTTTTACCATAGCCCGCTGGCCCATTCACTAATACCAGCCGGTAATTACCGGCTGACGCTAGTTTGGTTAATAGCCGTTCGCGTACCACCGTATTTTGTAGCCGTACCGGACGGCTTAATTTCGACGGAATTAGCATGGTAAAACCCCACAAAGAAAGCCCAAAGCAAACCACAGCAATATTCACTAAAAATATGGCTTTATTTATTTCGCGCTTCGTAATTAATTAGTCATGTTTAACTTGGGATATCACGCCATTTAATGCAACAGACCACGATGACTTGGTAGCAGGAAATTGCAGTCGATCACATTTCTCACAACTTCTTACCTCTTTGCCTAAAAATTGAATCAACACCGTTTCATTGATCCTCGGTTTAGGTTACGGAGGTCTCTTTACTGACTCCAAAGCAAATATTTTCGGCTTCCTCACATTTCATATCTATTCTTAACAATTTAGTTGTTGGTTTCTTATACAAGAACTGACTTTTTGGCGTTACATTCAAGTTATCGAAACTAGATTTTTCCATCTGCTGTACGACAGAGAGTAGGTATGGATCACAGTTTTGACTACGCCCCGCCCCTCCTCCCCGCCTCATCCCTCTTCGGGAGGATGTTATAAAACCGGTGGGTCGGCAGGATATCGTCAATTCCTGAACTTTATGCTTGAGAGAGACTGATATGTCGCACATCCCATTTGATAAGGACGTATTCCTGGCGGCACTTACCCGTCAATGGCAACACTTTGGACTAACCGCATCCAGCCAGATGACGGAGCATCAATGGTGGCAGGCGGTAAGTGCAGCTATTGCTGAGCAGCTATCGGCGTTACCTCAGCCAAAGGCACTGGCCAAAAGCGATCTCCGCCACGTGAACTATCTATCCATGGAGTTTCTCATTGGGCGCCTCACTGCCAACAATCTGATCAATCTGGGCTGGTATGACGCGGTAGAAAAAGCGCTCGCCAAGCATGATGTTTTGCTCAGCGATTTATTGGAACAAGAAACCGACCCCGCCTTGGGCAACGGCGGATTAGGTCGCTTAGCAGCCTGCTTCCTTGACTCCATGGCGACCGTAGAACAGCCAGCTACTGGCTATGGCCTATGCTATCAGTATGGTCTGTTCCGCCAATCCTTCAGCGACGGTCATCAGATGGAAGCGCCAGACAACTGGGAGCGCGAAAGCTATCCGTGGTTCCGTCATAACAGCGCATTAAACGTAGACGTGAATTTTGGCGGTAAGCTGATTAAGCAAAAGGATGGCAACGTTTTATGGCAGCCAGCATTAACACTTCGCGGAGAAGCGTGGGATCTGCCCATTCTGGGTTATCACAATGGTGTAAGCCAACCACTGCGTCTGTGGCAAGCCACCCACGCGCATCCATTTGATTTAACCAAATTCAACGATGGTCAGTTCTTAAAAGCGGAAAGCGATGGTATTGAAGCAGCCAAACTCACTAAGGTTCTCTATCCAAACGATAACCATCAAGCGGGTAAACGCCTACGACTCATGCAACAGTACTTCCACTGCGCTTGCTCTGTAGCCGATATCCTGCGCAAACACCATTTAGCGGGACGTAAGCTGGCCGATTTACCTAAGTATGAGGTTATCCAGCTTAACGATACCCATCCAACCATCGCGATCCCAGAACTACTGCGTGTGCTGTTGGATGAGCATCAAATGTCGTGGGATGACGCATGGGCAATCACCAGCAACACCTTCGCCTACACCAACCATACCCTGATGCCAGAAGCACTAGAGTGTTGGGACGAACGTTTGGTGCGTAGCCTGTTGCCGCGCCACTTCGACATCATCAAACAAATTAACGCCCGCTTCAAAAAGCAGGTGCAGAAACAGTGGCCAGGCGATGAGGCCGTGTGGAGCAAACTGGCCGTTCATCACAACAAGCAGGTGCGCATGGCAAACCTGTGCGTCGTCGGCGGTTTTGCCGTCAATGGCGTTGCCCAACTGCATTCTGATCTGGTCGTAAAAGACCTGTTCCCTGAATACTACCAACTGTGGCCGAATAAATTCCACAACGTGACCAACGGTATCACGCCACGCCGCTGGCTGAAGCAGTGTAATCCAGCACTCGCAGGACTGATCGACAGCACGCTGAAAACCGAGTGGGCCAATAATTTAGACGCGTTGAAAACGCTAGAGCCTTATGCCGACGATGCGAACTTCCGCCAGAAATATCAGAGCATCAAGCGTGAGAATAAAATCGCACTGGCGAAGTATGTAAAAAACGTGATGGGGTTAGAGCTGAACGTTGATGCAATCTTCGACGTGCAGATTAAACGACTGCATGAATATAAGCGCCAGCATCTAAACCTGCTGCATATTCTGGCTCTCTATCATGAGCTACGCGACAACCCACAGGCAAACCGTGTACCGCGCGTATTCCTGTTCGGGGCAAAAGCCGCTCCGGGTTACTACCTCGCAAAAAATATTATCTATGCGATCAACAAGGTTGCAGAAAAGATCAATAACGATCCGTTAATGAAAGGTCGTTTGCAGGTAGCATTCATCCCTGATTACCGTGTCTCTGTGGCGGAATTGATGATACCTGCGGCCGATATCTCAGAGCAGATCTCCACTGCGGGTAAAGAAGCCTCTGGCACCGGCAATATGAAGCTCGCGCTCAACGGCGCGTTAACCGTTGGGACGCTGGATGGCGCTAACGTTGAAATTGCACAGGAAGTGGGTGAAGAGAACATCTTTATCTTCGGACAAACCGTAGAACAGGTAAAGGCGACCTTAGCCAAAGGCTATCAGCCAAAAGCAATTTATCGTAAAGACAAACAACTGAAGCTCATTCTGGATGAGCTCGCCAAAGGGCATTACAGCAATGGCGATAAGCATGCCTTCGAGCCAATGCTGCATAGTCTTTTAGACGGCGGCGATCCGTATCTCGTATTAGCCGACTTCGCCGACTACTGTCGTGCCCAGCAAGAAGTGGACGTGCTGTATCGCGATCAGGATAAATGGACTCGAGCAACCATCCTCAACACCGCTCGCGTGGGTATGTTCAGCTCTGACCGTTCTATCCGCGATTATCAACAGCGAATCTGGCAGGCCAAGCGTTAAGGAGCTGTTCCATGAAAGAGAAAACAACACCGCCAATGGAACAAATTACGCAGCATCAGCAAGACGAACGCAAGCTGCTGGAAAGTTTGGCGGCGCAAGCAGGTATCGCCGCCAGCTATATCAATGCCCATGGACAACAGCAAGCGATTAGCACTGAAACCAAACAGCGTCTGCTGGAAGCGATGCACCCATTCACGCCGACGCAGGTCGGCTCACCGGTTCCACCGGTGGTGGTGTTTACTCAGGGGCGCCCTTGCCATCTCAATCTCCAGACCGTTGGGGAATACACGTGGACGCTGACTTTAGAATCTGAACCAGCAGATAAGCAGGCGCGAACGGGCGTACACAACGGCAAAGTACAGCGGCGTAAAAACCTGACCCTCCCGCGTGATTTACCGTTGGGCTACCATCAGCTAACGTTGCGTGATGAACAACAAGCGTGGACGTGCCAAATTATTGTCACGCCTACGCGCTGCTTTGAACCCGATGCGCTGCTCACTGGCCGTAAACTCTGGGGAGCCTGCGTACAACTTTACACCTTACGCTCGGACAACAACTGGGGAATCGGTGATTTCGGCGACCTTAAGCAGATGGTGCTGAACGTCGCTAAACGCGGGGGCGCTTTTGTCGGCCTAAACCCTATTCATTCTCTCTATCCTGCTAATCCGGAAAGCGCTAGCCCCTACAGTCCATCTTCTCGTCGTTGGCTCAACGTGGCCTATATCGACGTGAATCAGGTTGAAGAGTTCAAGCATAGCGCTGAAGCCCAAGCATGGTGGAATAATGCAGAAACTCAGTTGCGCCTCAGCGAAGCCAGAGCTAGCGAATGGGTCGATTACACCAGCGTTATCACGCTCAAGCTCAATGCACTCCAACGGGCATATCCTGAATTTACTAAACAAAAAAGCAGTAGCAAGCGTCTGAAAGCTTTCCAGCACTTTGTGCAACAGGGTGGAGAAAGCCTGTACCAACAGGCCGCCTTCGATGCCCTGCATGCGCATCTCAGCGCTCAGGACCCGACTATGTGGGGGTGGCCGGTCTGGCCTGATAATTTACGCAACGCAGACAGCAGCGGCGTGGCCGAGTTTTGCCACCAACATGCGGATAAAGTCGATTTTTACCTCTGGCTACAGTGGCTGGCATATTGTCAGCTGTCTGAATGTTTTGAAGTTTGCCAGCAGCAAAAAATGCCGATTGGCTTATATCGCGATTTAGCGGTAGGCGTAGCCGAAGGCGGCGCCGAAACATGGGGCGAAAATGGGCTCTACTGCTTGAAAGCTTCCGTTGGCGCACCGCCGGATATTCTCGGCCCGTTAGGGCAAAACTGGGGGCTGCCACCGATGGACCCTCACGTTATGGCCGCTCGAGCCTATCAACCGTTCATCGATATGTTGCGCGCTAATATGACCTGCTGCGGTGCCCTACGTATCGACCATGTCATGTCAATGCTGCGTTTATGGTGGATACCCTACGGTGAAACTGCCGATAAAGGTGCCTACGTACGCTATCCAGTCGATGATTTGCTGGCAATTTTGGCATTAGAAAGTCAGCGCAATCACTGTATGGTTATCGGCGAGGATCTGGGTACCGTACCGGTTGAAATTATCGCTAAATTACGCGATTGTGGAGTGTACTCCTACAAAGTGTTGTATTTTGAGCACGATCAGGACAATAGCTTCCGTGCCCCGCAATCCTATACCGTGCAGGCCATGGCGACTATTACTACCCACGATCTACCGACGCTGCGCGGCTACTGGCAAGCCGATGATTTACATCTAGGCAGAGAGCTCGGCCTTTATCCCGATTTAGACGTCCTCAGACAGTTACATGCCGATCGCGAAGCGGCTAAGCAAGGATTGCTAAACGGTTTACATCAATACGGATGTGTACCGAAAAAAGTAGGTCACCGCGCCAATCACTTAGCAATGAGCCCGACGCTTAATCGAGGTTTGCAACGCTATGTCGCCGATAGCGCCAGTGCCCTACTCGGCTTACAGCCTGAAGACTGGCTGGATATGGAAAAACCGGTCAACATTCCCGGCACCAGCGATCAATATCCAAACTGGCGTCGTAAGCTGACACATACCCTTGAAGAGATGTTTAACGATCCTAACGTTAACCTTTTGATTCGCGATTTAGATAAACGCCGCCGTAAGGTTTCAGCGGAATAATCATTGCCTTCACGTTAAGAGACCGTAGGCATATTTTCTACGGTCTCACACCACGCTTATTTCTTTCCCCAGAAAAATAACTGCTGTTTAGCACATACATCTATAAAAGCTGACTATGCTTAAAAATGGTTAATTTTAAAACTAACCAAAGAATAAGAAAGCCTGCAAACGTTCGCGCTGTAGCGATTTGTGCCTTTGTTTTTTTGTTGAGAAATTATTGAGCAACGCTCCACAAAAAACATTCTAAATGGCGAGCATGATGTTATTAGCAACTATTCGAAAACGAATAATTGAAAAATAGACTCATGCTGTGAATTAAAGGAAGAATGCCATGTCCGTACTTCCCAGCAGTCAAATGATGCATCAACTGCTCTCAGGCCAGTGTGCTGACCCTTTTTCTATTTTGGGCATGCACAACACATCCAAAGGCCTCGTGGTGAGGGCTTTATTGCCAGATGCAACATCTGTACAGGTACTCGATCGTAAAACGATGCGCAAAGTCGCTGAGCTTGAGCGAATTGACGAACGCGGCTTTTTCAGCGGCCTCCTACCGAGACGCAAAGCGCCTTTTGATTATCTACTCCGTGTCGAATGGAACGATCACCAGCAGATCATCGAAGATCCCTACCGCTTTGGGCCGTTACTCGGTGAAATAGATAATTGGCTACTCACCGAAGGTAAACACCTACGCCCCTATGAGCGTTTAGGTGCACATCCCACTCATCTGGCGGACATCAGCGGCGTAAGCTTTGCCGTTTGGGCGCCAAACGCACACAGGGTTTCCGTTGTAGGCGAATTTAACTTTTGGGATGGCCGCCGTCACCCAATGCGGATACGCCAAGAGAGCGGAATTTGGGAACTTTTTATTCCCGGTGTCCATGCGGGTCAGCTGTATAAATTCGAACTTATTGATGCCAACGGCAAAACGGTTTTAAAAGCCGATCCCTATGCTTTTGAAGCCCAAATGCGACCGGATACTGCGTCCTTGATCACTCAGTTGCCACCCAAAGTCCCCACGGATGAGAAACGTAGTGCAGCTAACCAACTTAATGCCCCAATCTCTATCTATGAGGTGCATTTAGGCTCATGGCGACGCCATAGTGACAACAATTTCTGGCTCAGCTACCGCGAAATGGCGGAACAACTGGTGCCTTATGTCAAAGAGATGGGATTCACCCACCTTGAACTGCTACCGATCAACGAGCATCCCTTCGATGGCTCTTGGGGCTACCAACCACTAGGGATGTATGCTCCAACGCGCCGTTTCGGCACGCCGGAAGATTTTCGTTACTTCATGGATAAGGCGCACGAAGCTGGCATCAACGTACTGCTTGATTGGGTTCCAGGACATTTCCCTAGTGATATCTGGGGATTAGCAGAATTCGATGGTACTGACCTATATGAATATTCAGATCCGCGCGAAGGCTATCATCAAGATTGGAACACGCTGATTTATAACTATTCACGCTACGAAGTACGTAACTTTTTGGCTGGTAATGCGCTGTATTGGATGGAACGTTACGGCATTGATGGCCTACGTGTGGATGCCGTCGCCTCAATGATCCACCGCGATTACAGCCGCAAAGAGGGCGAATGGATCCCCAACTGTTTTGGCGGAAACCACAATCTGGAAGCCATCGATTTTCTACGCTATACCAATAAAACCATCGGTGAGCAGCGTCCCGGCGCAGTCACGATGGCAGAGGAATCGACGGATTTTCCAGGCGTAACTTTGCCACCAGACGCCAATGGGCTGGGTTTTCATTACAAGTGGAATATGGGATGGATGCACGACACGCTGGATTACATGAAGCTCGATCCGGTGCATCGCAAATACCATCATAATTTAATGACATTCGGCCTGCTGTACGCATGGAGCGAAAATTTTGTGCTGGCGCTATCGCACGATGAGGTGGTGCACGGCAAGCGTTCTATGATCGACAAAATGCCCGGTGATGCATGGCAAAAATTTGCCAATCTGCGTGCCTACTACGGATTTATGTGGGCTCATCCAGGCAAAAAGCTGCTGTTTATGGGCTGCGAATTTGCACAGGGGCGCGAATGGAATTTCGAGACCAGCCTCGACTGGCATTTGCTAGAGGGCGAAGACAACTGGCACAACGGCGTACAGCGTTTGGTGCGCGATTTAAACCATTGCTATCGCGACTATCCGGCGCTGCATCGCTGGGATTGTGATTCGCGCGGCTTTAGCTGGCGCGTGGTCGATGACCACGAAAACTCCGTTTTCGCCTTTGTACGCCGCGATGAAGTCGGCAACGAGGTTCTGGTTGTGAGCAACTTTACGCCAGTTCCACGTAGCTATTACCGCATCGGCGTCGAGTATGCAGGTCACTATAGCGAAATCCTGAACACCGACTCTTTCTATTACCACGGCAGCAATAGTGGGAATCAGGGGGGGATCGATAGCCAGCCAGTCGGCAGTCATGGCTGCGAGCACTCCATTGAGCTCACTGTTCCACCACTAGCAACGCTTTATCTACAGCTAACCCCTCCATTGCAAGAGGAGCTGATTGATGCTGAAACCCGGTAAACCGGGCCCGTTGGGTGCCCACATCACGCCAGAAGGCATCAATTTCGCCCTTTTTTCGTCACATGCGACGCGAGTTGAGCTGTGCATTTTTGATAAAAGCGGGCATCAGGAATCTTATGAACTCCCCGCCCGCAGCGGTGACGTTTGGCATGGGCTTTTAACGGGGGCTAAAGCGGGATTGGAATATGGATACCGCGTACATGGTGATTGGCGGCCAGAGAAAGGCCAACGGTTTAATCCAGCCAAATTGCTGATCGACCCCTACGCTCGAGTTTTAACCGGCACGCTTCCGCTCGATGAACGTCTCAGCGGGGGGCTAAACGAACCAGACTGGCGCGACAACCGTGACGTGGTTCCCCATTGCATCGTGAGTGAAGAATCTTACGACTGGGGAAACGATCGACCGCCAAATGTGCTGTGGGGCGATACTATCATCTACGAAGCTCATGTCCGTGGGCTCACTCAGCAGCATCCAGATATTCCCGAAGAGTTACGAGGCAGCTATGCCGCGCTGTCTCATCCGGTGATGATTGAATACTTCAAACGATTAGGTATCACCGCACTCGAATTGCTACCGGTACAGCTACATGCAGATGAACCACGCCTGCAAAAAATCGGTCTGACTAACTATTGGGGCTACAACGTCCTTGCCCCTTTTGCCATTGAGCCCAGTTTTCATTCTGGCAGTGCCAAAACAACGCCGCTTAGCGAATTTCGCGATGCGGTAAAAGCGTTACATGCCGCTGGCATTGAGGTAATCCTCGACATCGTGTTTAACCACACCGCCGAGCTAGATGAAACGGGCCCGATGGTGTCGTTACGCGGCATCGACAATCGCAGCTATTACTGGCGTAACCAACAGGGCGCCTTGGAAAACTGGACGGGGTGCGGCAATGCGCTGCGCTTAACTCAGCCTCACAGCGTGCAATGGGTGATGGATTGCCTACGCTATTGGGTTGAGGAGTGCCACGTCGATGGTTTCCGCTTTGACCTCGGTACCGTGCTCGGTCGAAACCCCGATTTTCATCGCCATGCGCCTCTGTTTATCACCATCGCTCAAGATCCTGTGCTCGCGCGAGTAAAGTTTATCGCCGAACCGTGGGATATCGGCCCCAATGGCTACCAATTAGGCCATTTTCCGCTCACATTCTCCGAATGGAACGATCGCTTCCGCGACGAAATCCGCCAATTCTGGCTATGGGGAAACATCAGCGCTGGCGTCTTTGCTGAACGCTTCGCGGCTTCCAGCCAGTTGTTTCGACATCATGGTCGAGCTCCTTCATCCAGCATCAACCAAATCACCGCTCACGATGGTTTCACCCTGCACGATTTAGTCAGCTTTAACGACAAGCATAATCTGGCTAACGGAGAAGAAAATCGTGACGGCACCAACAGCAATTACAGCAATAACCACGGCGTTGAAGGATTAGACGCAAATGAGGATATTCAGCGCCACAGAAACCGCAGCCAGCGGGCTCTGCTCGCCACGCTACTTCTGTCACAAGGCGCGCCAATGCTGCTCGCCGGTGATGAAATGGGTCATAGCCAGCAGGGCAATAACAACGCCTATTGCCAAGACAATGAAATTGCCTGGCTGGATTGGTCTTGCGCGGACGTCGCTTTAACTGAATACAGCGCTTCACTTATCCAGCTACGAAAACGTATTCCTGCCCTGTGTGCAAATCGTTGGTGGGATGAAAACGACGGTAGTGTCCGTTGGCTGAATGCCAATGCAAAGCCGCTAACAACCGAAGAATGGCAGTCCCAGTCGCCAACACTACTACAAATTCAGCTGTCTGGAGACTGGCTCGTGATCGTCAATCCTGCGCAGCACGACGTGGAGATCGGCCTGCCTGCAGGTCACTGGCAGGTGTCTGCGCCGTTCAAAATGCTCACAGCAGGCAGCAATTCAGCACAGGCGATCATGCCCGCACATAGCGTTTGTGTACTGACACGTTCATAGCCCTACATCGCCCAGTCCAAGATGAAAATAAGCGGACTGCGCGCATAAAAACAAGGAGTCAGGAAATGGTTAAGTCAGAAAATCAGAACCAATTGATGTTGGCGCGTCAATTACCTCAGAAGTCTGTTGCCCTGATTCTGGCAGGTGGCCGCGGCTCCCGCTTGAAAGATCTCACCAAGACGCGCGCTAAACCCGCGGTTCACTTTGGCGGTAAGTTTCGCATTGTAGATTTCGCACTATCAAACTGCATCAATTCCGGCATTCGTCGTATCGGCGTCATCACTCAGTACCACTCACACACGTTGGTGCAACATATCCAGCGCGGTTGGTCATTTCTCAATGAATCGATGAATGAGTTTGTCGATCTGCTGCCTGCCCAACAACGTGATGCGTCCGAACATTGGTACAAAGGTACCGCTGATGCGGTATATCAGAATTTAGATATTATTCGCCGCTATCATGCCGAATTTGTCGTGATTCTGGCAGGTGACCATATCTACAAAATGGACTATTCGCGCATGCTGATTGACCACGTGGAAAGTGGAGCAGAATGCACCGTGGCCTGTATTCCGGTTCCTCGGCATGAAGCGAGTGAGTTTGGCGTGATGGAGGTCGGCGACGATAACAAGATCCTACAATTTTTAGAAAAACCGCAAAATCCACCCGCCATGCCAGGCAGCGAAGATATGTCTTTAGCCAGCATGGGGATTTATGTTTTCAACGCCGAATATCTTTATCAGTTGCTAGAAGAAGATATGAGCCTTGCAGACTCCTTCCACGATTTCGGTAAAGACCTGATCCCTAAAATCACGGCTCAAGGCAAAGCGTGGGCGCATCCGTTCACACTCTCCTGTGTCACTAGCACTGACGATGATACCGTTCAACCCTACTGGCGTGATGTGGGCACGCTGGATGCCTATTGGCGTGCCAATCTTGACCTCGCCTCTGTCACACCCGAGCTCGACATGTACGATAAGCGTTGGCCAATTCGTACCTACATGGAATCGCTGCCTCCGGCTAAATTTGTGCAGGATCGCTCCGGTAGCCATGGCATGACCATGAACTCGTTAGTGTCTGGTGGCTGCATCATTTCTGGCTCAGTTGTCGTGCACTCTGTGTTATTCCCCCGCGTGCGTGTGAACTCGTTTTGCACAATTGATTCCTCCGTTTTGTTACCCGACGTCAATATCGGGCGCTCATGCCGCCTGCGTCGATGCATCATTGACCGAGCCTGCGTACTGCCGGAAGGGATGGTCATTGGAGAGAACGTCGAAGAAGACAGCAAACGCTTCTACCGCTCCGAAGGCGGCATAGTGCTAGTTACGCGCGAAATGTTGGCTCGTTTGTGACAAAGCATAGGGCCGATCTATCACTCGTTTCGATTGAGGAGTACCGATGTACGTATTGCACGTCTGTTCCGAATTATTTCCCCTGCTGAAAACAGGTGGATTAGCCGACGTTGTCGGTGCAATGCCTGCGGCGCAAATTGCTCAGGGAGCAAATGTGCGCGTTCTGCTTCCCGGATTTCCTGCTCTAAAAGAGGGAATCCCTGAGACTCACGAAGTCGCGACGCTGGATACCTTTGCTGGGCGCATAACGTTACGCTTCGGCCATTTTCAAGGCGTTGGTATTTATTTGATTGATGCACCGCACCTGTATGATCGTCCCGGCAGCCCTTATCACGATCAGGCGATGTATGCCTACTCGGACAACCATCGCCGTTTCGGATTATTAGGATGGGTTGCTGCCGAACTGGCTAGCGGCTGTGATCATTACTGGCGTCCGCAGGTGGTACATGCCCACGATTGGCATGCGGGTCTTGCCTGTGCTTATCTCGCTGCCCGAGGTCGCCCAGCCCGTTCGGTCTTTACCGTGCATAACCTCGCCTATCAAGGACTCTTTTCTGCCCATCATATGGCTGAATTATATCTGCCACAGGATTTCTTTCAGATTTATGGGCTTGAATTTTATGGACAAATCTCGTTCCTCAAAGCAGGTCTGTTCTATGCCGATCATGTCACCACGGTCAGCCCGACTTACGCCAAAGAGATCACTCGCCCCGAATTTGCCTACGGAATGGAAGGGTTACTGCAACAACTTCTACGAGAAGGCAGGCTGAGCGGAATTCTCAACGGCGTCGACGACGCTATCTGGAACCCTGCCACGGACGAGCTTATCGCCAATCCCTATCAGCGTGAGAACCTCAAAGACAAGGCCGTGAATAAGCAACATCTGCAAACCGCAATGGGGCTGGATGTCGATCCAGAGAAACCTATTTTTGCCGTTGTAAGCCGCTTAACCAGTCAGAAAGGTTTGGATTTAGTGCTCGAAGCATTGCCCACATTGTTGAAAGGAGGGGGGCAGTTGGCATTGCTGGGTGCCGGTGATGCACCTTTGCAAGAGGCTTTTCTCGCGGCAGCGGCAGCTTATCCTGGTCAAGTTGGCGTGCAAATCGGCTACCACGAAGCATTCTCACACCGAATTATCGCTGGAGCAGACGTCATTTTAGTGCCAAGTCGCTTTGAACCTTGCGGGCTCACCCAACTTTACGGGCTGAAATACGGCACGCTGCCGCTGGTGCGCCATACTGGAGGTTTAGCCGATACGGTTAATGATTGCTCACTGGAAAACCTCTCCGAAGGCAGCGCCAGTGGTTTTGTCTTTAATGAATGCGATGCTAAAGACCTATCGAACGCGCTGCGCCGCGCCTTTGTCCTTTGGACTCGCCCGACATTATGGCGATATGTACAACGGCAGGCGATGGCGCAGAACTTCAGTTGGGAGAAAGCCGCCGTAAGCTACCTTGACCTCTATAACCGACTTTAGTCTGAGACAGAATTTGTCGGCATCGATGGACTAATCACATTCGATCACCATCCATGCTGTAACCCATGTTTTTCATTACCGGGGTGTACTGATTATGACTTCACCGTTTAGCTATACTTCGCCCGTTGTCAGCGTCGAAGCGCTCAAACATTCGATTGCTTACAAGCTCATGTTTGTCGTCGGTAAAGACCCGTCAATTGCTACTCAGCATGACTGGCTAAACGCCACGTTATTTGCAGTACGCGATAGAATTGTCGAGCGTTGGCTGCGTTCAACCCGAGCTCAATTCTCACAGGATGTTCGTCAGGTTTACTATCTTTCAATGGAGTTTTTGCTAGGCCGCACGTTGTCTAACGCATTGATGGCGATCGGCGTATACGACGAAATTAAACAAGCTCTGGATGAAATGGGGCTGAACCTCGAGGAGCTGATCGATGAGGAGATCGACCCTGGGCTCGGCAACGGCGGTCTAGGCCGTTTAGCGGCCTGTTTTCTCGACTCAATGGCCACACTCGCCCTCCCAGCTCGCGGCTACGGCATTCGCTATGAATACGGTATGTTCAAACAAAATATCGTTAACGGGCAACAGGCAGAATCTCCCGATAACTGGCTAGAGTATGGAAATGCATGGGAGTTCGTGCGCCATAATACTCGCTACCGTGTTCGCTTCGGAGGACGAATTCAGCAAGAAGGCAACCGCACTCGCTGGCTCGAAACGGAAGAAGTTTTAGCCCTTGCCTTCGATCAAATCATTCCTGGTTTTGATACCGATGCGACAAATACCCTGCGCCTTTGGTCTGCACGCGCCAGTAATGAAATCAATTTGGGTAAATTTAATCAGGGCGACTACTTTGCCGCCGTGGAAGATAAAAATCACTCTGAAAACGTATCGCGGGTACTTTATCCTGATGACTCGACTTATTCAGGCCGAGAACTGCGCCTACGACAAGAGTATTTCCTCGTATCCGCGACGGTGCAGGATATCCTCCATCGTCATTGGCAAACACATCACACACTAGAAAACCTAGCTGAAAAGATCGCTATCCACCTGAACGATACCCATCCGGTGCTTTCTATCCCAGAACTCATGCGCCTGCTGATTGACGACCATAAATTTGAGTGGGAAGCAGCTTGGGTCATCGTCGTACAAGTATTCTCCTATACCAACCACACGCTAATGAGCGAAGCGTTAGAAACTTGGCCTGTCGATATGCTAGGCAAGATCCTGCCGCGCCACCTACAGCTGATTTTCCAGATTAACGACCACTTCTTAAAGGATGTAAAAGAGCAATACCCCGATGACGATGCGCTGCTTTCTCGTGTTTCAGTGATTGACGAAACGAACGGCCGCCGAGTACGCATGGCATGGTTAGCCGTGATCGCGAGCCATAAGGTGAACGGCGTTTCTGAGCTTCATTCAGAACTCATGGTACAGTCACTGTTTGCCGATTTTGCTCGCTTATTCCCAAACCGCTTCTGTAATAAAACCAACGGTGTGACACCGCGTAGATGGCTAGCGTTGGCCAATCAGCCATTATCTAAAGTATTGGATGAAAATATTGGGCAAAGATGGCGCACTGATTTAAGTCAGCTCAATGAGTTACTGCCACACATTGATTATCCGACGTTCATTCGCGATATTCAGCAAGCCAAACTGCATAACAAAAAGCAGCTTGCCCTTTACGTTGCACAAAAGCTGAACGTGGTGTTAGACCCGAATGCTCTTTTTGATGTCCAAATCAAAAGGATCCACGAATATAAACGCCAGTTACTCAACGTGTTACACGTCATCACTCACTACAATCGTATTTTACAAGAGCCGGAAAAAGACTGGACACCACGAGTGAAAATCTTTGCGGGTAAAGCGGCCTCCGCATACTACAACGCCAAACAGATTATTCATTTGATTAACGACGTGGCGAAAGTTATCAATAATGACGAGCGTATCAAAGGCAAGCTGAAAGTTATATTTATCCCTAACTACGGCGTAAGTTTGGCACAAATGATCATCCCTGCTGCGGATCTCTCCGAACAAATTTCAACGGCAGGCACGGAAGCATCAGGCACCAGCAATATGAAATTTGCGCTCAACGGAGCACTGACGATTGGTACGCTGGATGGTGCTAATGTAGAGATGTTGGATCACGTGGGTGAAGAAAATATCTTTATATTTGGCAACACCACAGAACAGGTTGAGGCTCTGCGGAATAATGGCTACAACCCGCGCCAAATCTACGAACAGGATCCTGAGCTAAATCAAGCACTCACTCAAATTGCTACGGGTGCTTTCAGTCCTGACGATTCACGCCGCTACGCAAGCCTGTTTGACTCATTGGTAAATTTCGGCGATCACTATCAACTATTAGCGGATTATCGGAGCTATATTGATACGCAAGATAAGGTTGATGAACTCTACAAGAATCGCGATGAATGGACTCGCCGCACAGTGATGAATATTGCCAATATGGGGTATTTCTCATCCGACCGAACGATTCAAGAATATGCCGATGAAATATGGAATATTAAGCCAGTGAAGCTGTAGGGGGATTAGCTGGGCTATGAGGGTTGTGCTCTTGCTGTGGGTCACACAATCAGAACACCTTCGTAGCCCTTCTCCATTCATCTCACGCTCACAGTGTGATACTCATCCGAGTGAGAAGGTGTACGGGATAGCACATCGCGAAGTGAAAATTTAAAAAAAATTATAAAAATTTGCGCAAAATGGAACGTATACAACATCTGGAGGACTAAAATCATCATCGGTCGCTTCGGAGAGGATATATGGACAGCAAAACTTGCCGTAACATTCTTTATTGGGTTGAGCGCAATATCTATACTGGCGCATCGATAGCACAATTGGTTGACGTTATTGGCATGAGTCGTCGAACGCTAGAAGTTAATTTTCGACAAAATTATGGTATTTCTTTGGGCGCATATATTTTTCGCCGCAAGATGACTCGAGCAGCCGTCACTTTAAAGTTTAGCCGGTTGCCAATTACAGAAATCGCTATAGGGCTTCATTATCATAGTGGGCAGAGTTTTTCTCGAGCATTCCAGCGTTTTTTTGGTAAAAGTCCGACGGCATACCGAAATGAAATAACGTGGAATACTCATATTTTGCAGTTTACTTTTTTGTACGCACTCCCTGACTTTCGAGCAGAGATAATTTTTTGGGATGAGCCTCGGTTTATTGCTGGCAATAAAATAAATTACAAAGCTCGTACCGACATAGACGATCGTAGCTTCATTGATAATATTAGGGGTTATGCTAACGAGCATCTAAACAATGATGCTGACAGTATTTGGGTCACCACCTCGATTAATGATATTAGTTGCATCACAACTAGTAGAGATGATTTAGTGTGTGTTGAGGCAACAGTAGGTATTACTGTTGAAAATGAAGAAGAGTGCTCCATGACTATCCCTAAGGGGCAATATGCCATGTTTAGTTTTCATGGCTCTTGGGAGGATTATTATCTTTTCTCAAAGCTGATATTTATAAAGTCGCTTGCTGAGCACGATTTACAGTGGGCTAATAACACAAGCATCTTAAATATTCATTCATTATGCAATGAGAACCATAAAATTCATTGCGACATGTATATACCTATTTTAAAGATATAAGAGCTTGATGTGACTATTACTTTTTCCTTTGCAAATTTATAACTGAGTGCCGTTTAGCAGATAAATATTAAAGTAGCATATTTACACTGCATTAATTGAATAAATCACATTTTAAATAATAGAGAGCCATTAATATAGTTTTAATATCACCTTTAAGCTTAGTTTTTTATTTCAAAACCGAATTCGTAACGTAAACAAGTTATCAATTCAATATCAATTCAATATCAATTCGTTACATGATAATAACCCAGAAGCGGTGGATAAGGTAAGACTGCGCCAAATTATAAATTTAGGCGATGAAGTATCCTTAATAAATGGAGAATAGTGATGGAAAATAACCATGAGGAAAAGCATGTTAATAAAAGACATGCGAAGCTAGGAAAACTCATCCCAGGTCAGGTTGATATCAGACTTTTTCGCCTACTATCGATGGTTTGCGTCATGCATAGCCCAAGTATCAGACAATCACTCGAAGATGTATTAGTCCATGGCAAAAACCGTCGAGAGGCATGTGAATCTAACGGTGTTGCACAGAGCTATTTTTCTGTTAAATATCGTCACATGCAAATGGTCAGCCATACCGTCGCTCAAATTTGCAACTTTACTGGAGAATAGAACATCCCCCCCCCAATGGTACATGAGTGCAGTGACACGCTTTGGTGGTCACTGCACTCATAATCATAACCAACAGGCTATCCTAATTCACACGGTGTTCTCTTATCCACTCAGCCACACGTTGTTTCTGACCTTCATCCAACCACATACCCAGCTTAGTGCGTCGCCAGATAGCATCATCAAGCTCGACAACCCACTCTTCTGCGATAAGGTAACGCAATTCTGCCTCATAAAGGTTGTGGCCAAAATGTTCGCCCAGATCCTCCAGCGATTGTGCCGTACCCAACAGTTGTTCAGTGCGAGTACCGTAAGTTCGTGCATAGCGGCGCGCCAGAGCCTCTGGTAACCACGTGAAACGGCGACGTAACTGCGCTGCATAGCTATCACGATCGGTACCTAAGTCGCCCCCCGGCAGTACCGCGTTTTTAGTCCATGCTGGACCGCAGTTTTCGTAATAACCAGACAGCTTCTCAAGCGCATGTTCAGCCAGCTTACGATAAGTTGTTAACTTACCGCCAAACACGGAGAGCAATGGCGCTTTGCCATCCTGATCGTGCACATCTAACGTGTAATCACGAGTGATCGCCTGTGGTGAATCAGACTCATCATCACACAACGGACGAACACCAGAATATGTCCAGACGATGTCTTCTTTGCCCAGCTGTTTCTTAAAGTGATCGTTGTAAACTTTTAGTAGGTAATTCACTTCGTTATCATCGATTTTCACATCATGCGGATCGCCATGATATTCCACGTCGGTCGTGCCAATGATTGAAAACTCATCCATCCAAGGAATAACAAAGACAATACGATGGTCTTCGTTTTGCAGAATGTAAGCCTGTGGCTGATTATGCACACGCGGCACAACAATATGGCTGCCTTTAATCAGACGAATACCATATGGAGACTTCAGTTCTAAACCGTCATCAAAGAAGTGTTTTACCCATGGGCCAGTCGCATTAACCAGACCTTTGGCATGCCACGTCAACGTTTCTCCGGTGTCTGCATTTTTGGCCTCAACCACCCACAGGCCGTTTTCACGATAGGCACGAGTAACCTGAGTTCGCGTGCGAACCTCACCACCACGCACCACAACTTCCTGCGCATTAAGCAACACTAAACGCGCATCATCCACCCAACAGTCTGAATATTCGAATCCGCGCGTTAAGCTGGATTTCAACACTGAGTCTGGGCCAAAACGCAGCCCTTTACTGCTCGGTAAGCTAGTACGCTTGCCCAAATGGTCGTACAGGAATAAACCAGTACGAATCATCCAAGCGGGACGCAAATGGGGCTGGTGCGGTAGGCGAAAACGCATTGGGAAAGCAATATGAGGTGCAAGTTTCAGCAAAACCTCACGCTCTGCCAGCGCTTCGCTGACCAAACGAAACTCGTAGTGTTCCAGATAGCGTAGACCGCCATGGATTAATTTGGAACTCGCCGATGATGTTGCGCAGGCTAGGTCTTTTGCTTCCAGCATCAGAACGGAAAGCCCGCGTCCTGCCGCATCCGCAGCGATACCGGCACCGTTAATGCCACCACCGATAACGATCAAGTCTTTGGTTTCCACTTTCCCCTCCGGATGCTCGAAACAGTTCTAATTCTGTCATTGATGATAGAAAAACAAGCAAATAATGTTCGTTTGCGAGCATTATAATACTCACAAACAAACATTAGCGCCACAAATTAACCAAACAAAAACATTTTCGCGTGATGAAGATAACAGTTAAGAGATAATAAAATTACATATTGTGTGGTTATTTGGTGAGGGGACGCCCAAGCAGAACGGCTCAGGCACAAGGAATAGTTAGGTTAATCGCGGATTTCAGCGAGCAGTTCGGGATGTTTATCTAACAGCTTTAACAGTTTGATGGTGGAAACATGGGGAAGAGCCTTGCCTGTCTCATAGCGTGAGAAGGCGTTGACCCCACCGCCAAAGATCTCACCGGCCTCACTTTGAGACAGATTAAGCTTTTTTCGCATCGCGATAACGAACTCAGGTTCAATGATAGAGGCATTTACCTGTTTGTTAAAATCTCCCATGATGCTATCAATACGAATTGACTCCTCAGTGAAAACAACACCCTCCCCACAGTTGAGACACCAATCAGCGCCAACAGCCTTAACGATTATCGTCTGACCTTTGTAGGTATAAGGCATATCACGGTATTCCTTTACCGTATTCACTGAGCCACATTCAGGACATATCATCATTCAGCTCCTTAAAAGAAACGATCAACACTTCATCAATTACCGTTAACTTCACATAGAGAGACACTTTATCCAGATGGCAGTGGTAAACATCTTGCCAAACTCGGTGGTTCTCATAGGTCGTCATACTTTTATGAAAGTCCTGCGTAGACAATTCGCTCACTATTCGATACATATCAGCACGACTAAAATTTAGCTGTCTTGCGTTCCGAGACGACAATGCTGTTGCTCTAATCAACCCCTTCCCTATCAGACTCCGTATCTTTTCTAATCGGCAATGCGGTGTTCGCTTTTCCATCTGCTCTCCTTAGCAATATAACCTAGTAGGTTAGTTTTATCGATGAATAAACCACCCGATAGCAATTTATTTCGCCATCTAAATGTCTCAAGGAGTAAAGCGTTCACTTGCGAGGTTTGATCGGAGAAATCAGAGACAGATGCACAGCAGACAGAATATTTTGGAATCACCAACGCATTTGTAACAAAGCAAAACGCACAGACCAAACAGGCTCTGTGCGTTTAGGCGCGAGGCGCGGGAAGGGGAAAATCAGCAGATTTCGAGCTGTACTTCGTGCTGTTCGATAATTTTCTGGATACTTGCCGGTGGCTGTTCATCGGTGAAAAGATAATCGATGAGGTCCATATTGCCCAAGTTAACCATCGCGTTACGGCCAAATTTGGAGTGATCCGTAACCAGAATGACGCAGCGTGAGTTTTCTATAATCGCTCGCTTGGTGCGTACCTCATGGTAATCAAACTCCAGCAGCGAACCATCCATATCGATACCGCTGATACCAAGAATGCCGTAGTCCAAACGAAACTGTGAGATAAAATCGAGCGTTGCTTCCCCCATGATGCCACCATCCCGAGTACGCACTTCGCCACCAGCCAAAATCAAACGAAAATCCTCTTTGCCCATTAACAACGTTGCTACGTTTAAGTTATTGGTCACGACTCGGAGGTTGCGGTGATTCAGTAGTGCATGAGCTACGGCTTCTGGCGTAGTGCCAATATCAATAAACAGCGTAGCGCCATCTGGGATCAGGCTCGCAACGTGCTGAGCAATACGTGCTTTTTCATCCGACCACATGATTTTACGATCGTGATAGGCCGCATTTACTGAACTGGATGGCAGCGCAGCACCACCGTGATGGCGCTGGATTTTGTTTTGTTCAGCCAGGTCATTCAGGTCGCGGCGAATCGTCTGTGGGCTTACCGCAAAATGTTCAACCAATTCTTCTGTGCTTACATACCCTTGCTGGCGAACAAGATCGATTATCGCGTCATGGCGCTGTGTTTGCTTCACGTCAATTCCCCTGAGTTACCGGATGTCCGGCGGTTAGGCGTTATTTTTACGCTGATGATGGGTATCCCAAAACGCCATCAACAATCCAATCACTAAACCAGCAATATGCGCGCCGTTTGCAACCGACATTCCGAACCAGTCGAAATGCCCAGCCACCAGCCACAGTACTGAAATCACCATCAGGCCACGCGGCATATTCACGCCCATCTGAGGCGATCGCTCACCACACCACCATACATAGCCCATTAGCGCATATACCACACCAGATAGACCACCAAAATTGGAACCACTAAACAGAGACTGCGCCCATCCGCTCATAAAGGCCGATACCAACGCAATTTGCAGCAGTTTCCCAGCACCGAGGCGTTTTTCAACCTGCCCACCAAGATACCACCACCACATCAGGTTGAAGATGATATGCACCGCAGAGAAATGCAAGAAAGCATGACTCACCCAGCGCCAAACTTGAAGGTATTGGCTAGAATCAACAGGCCACGCCAGCCAGTTCATCACCGCGGCATCACCGAGTACTACCATAAACAAATAGACGACGACGCAAATCGCCGTGATGCCTACGGTGAGTGGACCCGTCTGGCGAGTAAAACTCTTTAGATAGCTAAAATTGGAATATTTCAAACCGCTATGGGTTGACCCAGAATGCCAGCTTGCCGCCTGATAACGTGGATGCAAAGGCTCCTGAAGGAAACGAGTCAGCTCTTGTTCCACCTGTGCCTGTCGGGAGTCATCGGCGAGCCAAAGCACAACTTCATCATTGTGAACTTCCAGTTCTAAACGAACGCCTTGTGTCGCCATGTAGTCAATAAACGCCTGCGCCAGACGTGGATTAGACAGGGAAATAATACGAACCATGAATACCTGCTTATTAAAATAGCACCGCATATACCCTAAATAATTCAAGTTGCAGGACAAAAAGGCTAATCTTCAGTTAGAGGCTGGGATGAACACACATAGCCAATGCACATGCAACTTGAGGTATGACGGGTATAAATGCCTTATGAGCGCTACAGGGATGAAGTCTCAACCTGCTGGGGATAAGCGCGCACCCACGCTTCAAACCCGCCGTCGATGCTATAAACCTCTTCAAATCCCTGATGCAGCAAATACTGAGCCGCACCTCGGCTACTATTACCGTGATAGCACATCACCATCACCGGCGTATCAAATTCATTGTTTTGCATAAAGTTTTGTAATGTGGCATTGGTCAGATGGAACGCTCCTGCGGCATGCCCAGCGGCATAGCTCTGCGGATCGCGAATATCAACTAACACTACATCTGGCTGCTGTAACTTTTGCTGTGCCTGCTCAACTGAAATTGCGACAAACTGTTCCATAACACCGATCCATTTTCTTCATCAAATTGCCCGCATTGTAACGAACATGTTATAAACAAAAAACCGCATTAAGCGCATGGATTCGTTGTCAAAACAGCCTATCAGCTTAGCTGAAAGACCTTCAAGAGATTGCGGTTTTTCGCAAAAAAAGCAAGAACAAAACGAGCAATGACGAAAATTTAGGGAATAAAATCACTCATATTTGCCTTCTCCTGCCACGCAAAGCACGATGAAATGCCTTAGACTTAAAGCTATAGCGTTATAGGAGGTCTTATGAACACCCGACTACGTCTTTTACTTCCAGCCCTATTGCTTTCCCCGATGGCGCTCCAACTATTGAGCACCGATGCCAACGCTCAGTCTGCGGTTATGCAGCAACAACAGCAAATGATCCAGCAGCAACAGCAGGGGTTCCAAAATCAGAGCAACACCTTCAATCAGCAGCAGTTACGCAATACCCAAACACAGATTCAGCGTGACAATCAAGCACAGCAACTGCATCAACTCAATGAAAATATGCGATTGAATGCCGATCAGCAATGGCAAAACAACAATCAACAACGCATGCTCAATAACCAGAATCGTCAGCAACGCCAACAGCAATTACAGCTGAATCAAATGGATCAGCAGAAAAAGGCGAATAACCAAAGAATGCTAAATCAACAGAATACGGTGGACCAGAATAGGAAGAATAACGGGGGGTACTAGTGGGATAGCCCCTTCTTACGTCTGTCTATTCGTTTCGTATCGAGCTTTATTGGTAGATGAGTAAAGGTGTACGGGGAACGCTAATCCTCTATGGGATTGCGGTGAAATATTTCGTTCGCCGGTCAGCAAATGCGCTTCCATGAGCCCACTGGCAAAGGCGACCGATGAGGGGCGCCAGCGCGCGCCCCTTCAATCCTCGCGCTTTTTATCCGAGATGCCATCTCTGCTACGGTGTGGAACGTTAATCCTCTATGGGATTGTAGTGAAATGTTTCGACCGCCTATCAATTACAGTATTTATATACAACCTCCGTCGAAGGCGTCCGAGCTGGGTGTGCCAGCGCACACACCCGGCACCCGTGCGCTTTTATCCGAGACGCCATCTCCGCTCCGGTTTGGTATCGCCCATCCAGGGCGCCCCAAACTCCGTCACGACATCCCTGTCGTGCCGGCTCTATCTACCAAGACTTAAACTAAACCCAAAGAAGGTTTTGACTTTATCTTTTGGTTTTGACGTTGACGTTTTCCGGCACGTTGTTCTTCAGCCGAAGGGAGGAATGTAGGCTAGGATTCGCCGACAGGGACGTCGGCGAAAGAACGGAGGAGCCAGGACAAATTTGCCTGGAGCAAATTTGAACAACGCTAGCGTTGGCCCCGTAGGGGTGAGGCGCAGGGATGCGCCGAATACTCGCGATTGCCGTTCGTTCCGTTAAAGCCGGAATGACGACATTCGGGTACCTGCGAAGCAGGCTGAAGGACGGTGCCAAGCTGGGGTGTCGGGGGGCAGCGACTGGCCCCCCGACTCGGACGCCTACACAAATAATAATGTAGAAAGCCGGTGTATTAGGCGGACGAAACCTTCCACCTAGGATACATATTCTGGCGTACGCCGCCCCTCAACCAACAATCACCCAAAATCCGCTCCGATCACATCAATCCTATCGGTACAGATACAATCCACCCCCCAATCTAATAATTCGCGTGCTCGTTTTGGGCTATTCACGGTATAAACCAGAATCCGTAAACCTGCGGCTTTAATGTCGGACACACGCTCAGCGGTCAGTTCATTGTGGTCAATATGCAATGATACGCAGCCCAATCGCGTGGTCATCGCCAACCACTCTCCATCCCATTTCTCTAGCAGCAATCCCCTCGGCAGTTCTGGCACAGCTTGCTGCGCAGCCTCTAGAGACTCAACCGAAAACGACGACAGTAACGGTGCAATAGGATGCGTTGACCACAAATTCTTAGCGGCAAGCGCGATCACCCGCCCAGTTTCACTTTCTACGCCCGTGGTAGGCTTAATCTCGATATTCGCTGATAAGCCAAGCTCAAGGCAACGATCGGCCACCTGAGAAAGCAGAGGCAATGGTTCATCGCGAAACTCTCGCCCATACCATCCTCCCGCATCTAGGCTGACCAGTTTTTCCCACGGTAAATCGCCAGCAACCCCCCAACCATTGGTGGTGCGTTCTAGGTTGTCATCATGTAATAGAAAAATCTCACCGTCAGCACTCAACTTAGCATCAAACTCAATCATTTTATGGCCATACTCAGCGCCAATATCAATAGCCGCTAACGTATTTTCTGGTGCTAATTTACCACCGCCACGGTGGGCAACGATTTTTGGATAAGGCCACTTTATTGTCATGTTTTACTCCGCTACCGAGGGCTTCACTGCTCGCTTATGGTTCAATACGTAAGCCCGTCGTTATATCGAAAAAGTGTAGATTTTCATGAGGTAGCACGACCTGTAGAGAACAACCTAACTCAGGTAAATCCTGATGCGGTAATCGCAGAATCACACCATGATCCCCCCAGCGACTATGCGCCAAGTTATCAGCGCCCAATAGCTCGAGTTGATTAACCATAAACTCGCTTCCGGACTCATGCTCTGCCGCTCGACGCAGGTGCTCAGGGCGAATACCTAGCGTGAGCGTTTGACCCGCTAATGCAGAGATCGGCTGTTCGAAGCGTAGCTGTGGACCATCGTTAATCTGAAAAAACAGGCCATCTGTACTAATACAACCATCCAGCAGATTCATCGCGGGAGCGCCCATAAAGCCCGCCACAAAACGACTAGCAGGACGATGGTAAATCTCCGTTGGTGTTCCAATCTGCTCAGCAACGCCCTTATTTAGCACAATGACGCGCTGCGCTAAGGTCATCGCCTCTACCTGATCGTGAGTCACATACAGGCTGGTCGTTTTTAGACGACGGTGCAACTGCTGTAACTCAAGTCTCATCTGAACGCGCAGTTTCGCATCAAGGTTGGACAAAGGCTCATCAAACAAAAACACCGCGGGCTCGCGCACGATAGCACGCCCCATCGCCACCCGCTGACGCTGCCCGCCGGACAACTCACTAGGCTTGCGATTAAGCAGCGTCTGTAACTCCAAAATGGCTGCGACTTCCTCCACTTTGGCACGGATAAGTTCTTTGCCCAGCCCGCGAATCTTCAGCCCATAAGCCATATTGTCGAACACGCTCATGTGCGGATAAAGTGCATAGTTTTGAAACACCATTGCTACGCCACGATCTTTAGGCTCTTTGTGAGTTACACGGTCATCACCAATATAAATATCACCACTCGTCGTTTCTTCTAGACCAGCAACCATGCGGAGTAAGGTCGATTTACCACAGCCGGACGGCCCCACCATAACGATAAACTCACCGTCGGCAACATCCAGATCGATACCTTTAATAATTGCGTTTTTACCGTCATAGCTTTTGCTGACGGTCTGTAATTTTAAACGTGCCATTGTATTATTTCTCGCTATCAACCAGACCGCGGACGAACCAACGCTGCATCCCTAAGACCACCAGCAATGGCGGTAACAGAGTCATCAGCAGTGCGGCCATCACCAGTTGCCACTGCGTTGCGCTTTCTCCGCTTGAGATGGCGCTTTTAATCCCAGCTACCGCCGTTCCCATCGCCGGATCGCTCGTGATCAGCAATGGCCATAAATATTGGTTCCAACCATAAATAAACGTAATCACAAACAACGCCGCTAAATTCGTTTTAGACAGTGGGAATACCACATCGCGGAAAAACCGCATTGGACCAGCACCGTCAATGCGAGCGGCCTCCAACAGTTCATGCGGCAGCGTCATAAAGAACTGACGGAATAGGAACGTTGCCGTAGCCGAAGCCATGAGCGGCAGAGTGAGTCCAGTATAACTATCCATCAGGTTTAAATTTGCCATCACCTCAACGGTAGGAAATATACGAACCTCAACGGGCAGCATCAGGGTAATGAATATCAGCCAAAAGAATAAGTTACGCAATGGAAAGCGAAAGTAGACAATCGCAAACGCCGATAACATCGACACCGCAATTTTCCCAACAGTAATCACCAACGCCATAATAAAGCTATTCATTAACTGAATACCAAATGGCGCACCTGCGCTACCAACCCCTTGCTGCCAAACCTGCGTTATGTTGTGCCAGAGCTGGGAGCCTGGAATGAGCGTCATCGGCACATCAAAGACCTGTTGCTTATCCAGCGTTGCTGCCACAAACGCCACATACAGCGGAAACAAAATCACGATCACACCCAAAATCAGCATGATATGGCAGAACATATCCAAGCCTTTACGGTTCTCAATCATTGATAACGTACCTTACGCTCAACATAGCGGAACTGAATCATAGTTAATGCAACCACAATCAACATCAATACGACCGACTGTGCCGCCGAACTGGAAAGATCTAGCCCCGCAAAGCCTTCACGATAGATTTTATAAATCAGCGTAGTGGTCGATTGTCCCGGTCCACCTCCGGTTGCTGCATCGATAACCGGAAACGTATCGAAAAACGCATAGACCAAATTGACCACCAGCAGGAAGAAACTCACCGGAGAAATCAGGGGAAGGACAATATGAAAGAAACGCCGAATCGGCCCTGCGCCATCAATGGCAGCAGCCTCAAGCAGCGACTTGGGGACTGACTGTAGCGCCGCGAGGAAAAACAGGAAATTGTAGCTCACCTGTTTCCAGACTGAAGCCAGAACTACCAGAAACATCGCCTGTCCGCTATTTTGGGCATGGTTCCAGCTATAGCCCATCACACCGAGAAAGTGCGAAACCAAACCCAGCCCAGGGTTAAAGAGAAACATCCACAGCACAGCAGCGATTGTGGGAGCCACGGCATAGGGCAGAATGAACAAAGTTTGATAGAAACGGCGGCCCCGTAAAATATGATTTACCAACGCCGCAAAAAATAGCGACAGTACTAGGCCAAAAAATGTCACCAAACCACTAAACCACAACGTGGTGCGAAACGCGCTTAAGTAGTAGGGATCATGCCATAGAGTGATAAAATTCTGCCAACCAACAAATTCGCTGGAAAGACCAAAAGGATCGAGGCTCTGCACCGAATACCACAGTGCTTCGCCTGCGGGCCACAAGAAGAAAATGGCGGTGATCAAAAGCTGCGGAGCAACCAGCGCATAGGGCAACCAGCTGCGTTTAAATGCGGGAGTTCGGGAACTCATAACACCTCAAATTTGCTACAGAGTACAAATACCTCACCAACCGCCCTTTGGGTTGAACGGCTGGAGAGGTAGAACCGATATTACTTAGCTGATTTTTCGAAACGCTCTAGCAGTTGATTGCCACGCGATACCGCTTCATCCAGCGCTTGCTGTGGCGTTTTCTTACCTGTCCATACGCCTTCCAACTCTTCATCCACCACGGTACGAATTTGCGGCATATTGCCTAGGCGAACACCTTTAGTGAAGGCTAATGGCGGCTTATTTAGCATTTGGCGAGTCGCAACGTCAGCGCCCGGATTTTTGTCGTAAAAACCCTGCTGTTTAGTCAACTCATAGGCTGCGGTCGTAATGGGCAGGTAGCCCGTTTTCTGGTGCCACTCAGCGGCAATTTCTGGTTTAGCCAAGAACTGGAAGAACTCAGCTACGCCCTTGTAGGTTTCAGGTTTTTTACCGTTCATCACCCACAGACTAGCCCCACCGATAATTGCATTTTGCGGGGCATTTTTAGCATCAGCGTCATACGGCATGAAAGCCACGCCATAGTTGAATTTTGCATACTGTTTGATATTGGCCAGCGAGCCAGAAGAGCCCGTCATCATGCCGCAGTCACCGTTATAGAATTTAGCGGTTGGCTCATCCTTACGGCCAAAGTAGCTAAAATCGCCTTTTTTGAGCATGTCTGACAGCAGCTGAATATGCTTAACCTGTAATGGCTGGTTAAACTCTAAACGCGCTGACGGGCCACCAAATCCGTTGTTTTCGGTAGCAAAAGGAACACCATTCCACGCACTAAAGTTTTCTAACTGCACCCAGCCTTGCCAACCTGACGCATAGCCACAACTCATACCGCTTGCGCGTAGCTTAGCCGCATCGGTAGCCAGCTCCTGCCAAGTTTTTGGTGGCTCATCAGGATTTAAACCCGCTTTCTTAAAGGCATCTTTGTTGTAATACAGAACGGGTGTAGAACTGTTGAACGGCTGGGAAAGGAGTTGGCCCGTGGCGTTGTCGGCGTAGTAGCCCGCCACAGTGGGAACAAACTGGGATTCATCAAAAGGGATACCGGCCTCTTTAAATACCTGATACACAGGCTTCACGGCCTGTTTAGCTTGCATCATGGTTGCAGTGCCGACCTCATACACCTGCAAAATAGCGGGCGCCTTACCCGCACGGAAAGCGGCAATACCCGCAGCGAGACTTTGTTCATAATCACCTTTATAGACAGGTACAATTTTGTACTCATCTTGTGATTGGTTAAAACGCTGCGCGAGACTATCAACTTCCGTACCTAGCTCGGCTTCCATCGAATGCCAAAATGGAATTTCAGTCACCGCTAATGCAGGTGCACTGAAGCAAAATATCACTGCTAAACTGCACATGCTGCGCTTTATTGTCATATTCATCATGCCAAATCCCCGTCAAATGAGTGTTATCACCGTAAACGTTGAGTGATAAAGAACGTCTTATTTTCGGGATGTACCATGACATGCGCGTATGACAGAAAAATAACCAGCAGATGAAGGAATTATGACGAAAGAATGACGCAGGGCACGCGACGCGTTAGTTAGATAAAGAAACTATAGCGGCCTAAATATCAGCGAGTTAGGAAGGGATACAAAACATTATCTCCCTTTGAGTTATCACAAATAGTGGCATCCATGCCGCTATCATCATGACAGGCTTAACCGCCTAAATAAGCACTACGCACTGCGCTATTAGCCAGAAGAGCTGCCCCGCTATCTTCCAGCACAACATGACCGTTCTCCAACACATAGCCTCGATCCGCCAACTTAAGCGCCTGATTGGCATTTTGCTCTACGAGAAAGATCGTCATGCCTTCTTCGCGCAGCTGTTGGATGGTATCGAAAATTTGCAGAATGATGATAGGCGCCAGCCCCAGAGACGGCTCATCCAGCAGTAATAACTTAGGCTGACTCATCAGAGCGCGACCTATCGCTAGCATCTGCTGTTCTCCGCCGGACATGGTTCCTGCGCGCTGAACACGACGCTCATGCAAGCGGGGAAATAAATCGTAAACTCGAGCGATACGCTCTTGATACTGATGACGATCGGCGAAAAATCCCCCCATCGCCAAATTTTCTTCCACGGTCATACGCGAAAATACGCGGCGGCCTTCCGGCACAATAGCAATCGCCTCACGCATGATGCGTGCGGTTTGCCAATCGGTAATATCCTGCCCAAGAAAGTTGATACGGCCTGCGGTAGCTCGAGGTTCGCCGCATAGCGTTCCCAGCAGCGTGGTTTTTCCTGCGCCGTTAGCACCAATCAGCGTCACAATTTCACCCTGCTGAATATGGATGCTAACGTTATGCAGCGCCTGAATTTTCCCGTAGTGGGCTGAGACGTTTTCTAATGTCAGCATGAACATGGCCCTCGTCCAACATGACAACGGGAGTAGTTAAATAGCATAGATTTACGCCTCTCCTAGATAAGCACGGATAACATCAGGATTATTGCGTACCTCTTCCGGCGAACCTTGCGCCAACGGAGTCCCCTGATTAACCACGTAAATCCGATCGGAAATATCCATCACCAGCTTCATATCATGTTCAATCAACAGCACCGAAACCTGATGATGACGGCGTAAATCAGCGATGAGTTCGTTGAGTTCATCGGTTTCTTTTGGATTAAGACCGGCCGCTGGCTCGTCTAGCATCAGCAGCTCAGGCCGTGTCACCATGCACCGTGCAATCTCCAATCGCCGCTGCTGACCATAGGCCAAATTACCTGCCTGACGATTGGCAAACTCCAACAATCCAACACGCTCTAACCATACCGCGGCACGTTCCAATGCATCGGCTTCCGCGCGGCGGAATTTAGGCGTTTTCAGTAGACCGGCAAACACACCGCTTTTGAGATGCTGATGCTGCGCCACCAACAGGTTTTCCACCACCGTCATCTCTTTGAAGAGGCGTACATGTTGGAAAGTGCGCACCACCCCCATACGAGCGATTTGCTGCCCTGCAAGCCCAGCTAATTCGCGATCGCGCAGTTTTATCGAGCCACTTGTCGGGCGATAGAAACCGGTCAGACAGTTAAATACCGTCGTTTTTCCCGCCCCGTTAGGGCCGATAAGAGAGACGATTTCCCCCTGATTGAGTATCAGAGCTACATTATTCACGGCGAGGAGGCCGCCAAACCGCATACAGAGATTGTTCACCAGCAACAGAGGTTGTGTGCTCATACCTGCCCTCCTTTGCGTGTGGCAAATTTCAGCTGAGGGCGTTTCATCGGCAGTAATCCTTGCGGACGCCAAATCATCATCAGCACCATTAATGCGCCCAGTAATAACATGCTGTATTCATTCAGATCGCGCATCAGTTCGCGAGAAACTACCAAAATAACCGCAGCAAGAATCACCGCAAACTGTGACCCCATACCACCAAGCACGACAATCGCCAGTACAAAAGCCGATTCGACAAAAGTGAAAGATTCTGGGCTAACAAACCCTTGTCGTGCAGCAAACAACGTTCCAGCAAAACCGGCAAACGCCGCACTGATGGTGAATGCCGTCAGCTTGATACGCGTTGGGCTTAGGCCTAATGAACGGCAGGCAATTTCGTCTTCTCGTAACGCTTCCCACGCCCGCCCAAGCGGCATGCGCAGTAACCGGTTAATCACAAACAGCGTGATAACCACCAGCAACAGCGCCACCAGATACAAGAAGATGATGCGATCGCTTGGGTCGTATTTGAGGCCAAAGAATTCGTGGAATGAGCCCCATCCTCCGTCACGTACACTACGGTTGAATTCCAAGCCAAAGAAAGTAGGTTTTGGAATTTGGCTAATACCGTTGGGTCCGCCGGTAATTTCCGTATTATTCAGCAGCAGGATACGTACAATCTCACCAAAACCGAGCGTCACAATGGCTAGGTAGTCACCACGCAGACGCAATACCGGAAAACCTAACAGTAGCCCAAAGGCGGCGGCAACAATGCCCGCAATTGGCAAGCTCTCCCAAAAACCAATTCCGTAATAATGGTTAAGCAACGCGTAGGTATAAGCACCGATGGCGTAGAAACCACCGTATCCCAGAACTAACAAGCCAGACAGGCCGACAACGACGTTTAGCCCCAGTCCAAGCATCACGTAGATAAGCGTCAGCGTGGCAATATCTACGGTTCCACGCGATACCACAAACGGCCACACCACTGCTGCAATAAGAATAAGCATCAGCACCAGTTTTTGTTTTGGCGTTGAACCATCTAAGCTTGGCAGCACCAGAGTGGGACCTGACACTTTTTTCAGCCCCTGCTGAATCAGCGGACGCATCAATTGGAAGAAAAAGACCACCACACAGCCCGCAGCAATCCATTCCCAACGTATAGAATCTGCCATATTGACGACCAGATGGGTGCCATCTAGCCCGAGCTGGACGCCCATGATAAACGATGCCAATACGAACATGGTGATGGTCGAAATAATCGCATTAACCAGATTGAGCTGTTTCATACTTTCTCAACCTCCGGCCGCCCCAAGATACCGGTAGGCATCACCAGTAGCACCACAATCAGTAACGCAAATGACACGACATCTTTATATTCAGTGCTGAGGTAAGCGGAAGTCAGCGCTTCTGCTACGCCGAGGATCAATCCGCCGATCATCGCCCCAGGAATACTGCCGATCCCGCCTAATACCGCCGCAGTAAAGGCTTTCATCCCCGCCATAAAACCGATGTATGGATTGATAACGCCGTAGAACTGACCGAGCAGTACACCCGCCACAGCCGCCATTGCTGCACCAATAACAAAAGTAAGGGAGATCACGCGATCGGTGCTAATGCCGAGCAGACTCGCCATTTTCAGATCTTCTGCACAGGCACGGCAGGCGCGCCCCATCCGCGAATAGCGGATAAACAGCGTTAGCGCCAACATCGCAAGAAACGTTACGACCCAGATGATGATCTGCATAGTGGAAATACTGGCGGAGAAACCATTACTTTCACCCAATGTCCATTGCCCAGTCACTAGACGCGGCAATGCCAGATCGCGCGAGCCCTGCGTTAGGCTGACGTAGTTTTGCAAAAAAATGGACATTCCGATGGCAGAAATTAGCGCAATCAGACGCTTTGAAGAACGTACGGGCTTATAAGCAACGCGCTCAATACTCCAGCCGTAGGCACTCGTGATCACAATAGCGACGATAAAAGCCGCGCCAATCAGTAGCCAGCTAGCATCAATGCCCAGCATCATCAGCGCCGCAATAACAATAAAGGAGACATAGCTGCCGATCATATATACCTCGCCGTGGGCGAAGTTGATCATGCCGATAATGCCGTAAACCATGGTGTAACCAATGGCGATCAGCGCGTAGGTGCTCCCCAGCGTAACGCCGTTGAACATCTGCTGAATAAAATAGAGAAACTGTTCTGACATACCCTATCCTCATACCACATAAGGGCTTAGTGATGATGTTACAACGCTGTTCTAATCCCGCACGCCAAAACCTCGGAGTAAGGTTTCGTCCACCTATTTATCGCGTATTCATCGATAACTTAGGCGTATGGGCAAAGACCGCGCGCGAGTGGTCTCCGCACTCGCACGCTTTATTCGAGATGCCATTTTCGCTCTGGGTCAACATGCGCCATGTTTGGCACTTCCGACCCTCACGCCGACACAGCGTCGGCGTGGCGCATTCAACTAAGGCATCAACGAAAATAAGAACCGTCAGAACTATTTAACCGACGTAGATGAGCCGTCGGCATGCCATTCGAAAATACCGAATTCGAAGCCTTTCAGGTCGCCTTTATCATCCCAGCTCAATGGCCCCATAACGGTATCAACCGGCTGAGACTTCAGGTTTTTAATGATGTCAGCGGGTTCTTCGCTTTTGCTGCGCTCCATTCCGGTAGTCAGAGATTGCAATGCTGCGTAGGTGGTCCAAACAAATGGCCCTGTCGGATCCAGTTTTTTGGCTTTCAGCGAGTCTACGATAGCTTTGTTAGCGGGAACCTGATCGTAACGCTGTGGCAGCGTCACCAGCATGCCTTCAGATGCATCGCCCGCGATGTTAGATAGTGATGAGTTACCCACACCTTCTGGCCCCATAAATTTAGCTTTCAGACCCGCTTGTTTGGCCTGACGCAAAATCTGTCCCATTTCTGGGTAGTAGCCGCCGAAGTAGACAAAATCCACGTTATCTTTTTTCAGCTTCGCAACCAGCGTAGAGAAGTCTTTGTCGCCAGCGGTAATACCCTCAAACAGCACTGGTTTTACATTGGATTTCTCCAACGCATCTTTAACCGAACGTGCCAGACCTTCGCCATACTGCTGTTTATCGTGCACCACGGCGATACGCTGTGGCTTAATGGTATTCAGGATATATTTCGCCGCGGTTGGCCCCTGATCGGAATCCAGCCCCGTCGTACGCATGATCAGTTTATAGCCACGCGTGGTCAGATCGGCATTGGTCGCCGCAGGCGTAATCATCAAAACGCCTTCATCTTCATAGATATCGGAAGCAGGCTGAGTCGAAGAGGAGCACAGGTGTCCGATAACATAACGGATACCGTCGTTAATCACTTTGTTGGCAACCGCGACTGCTTGTTTTGGATCACAGGCATCGTCATATTCCACACCAACTAGCTTATCGCCGTTCACGCCACCTTTGGCGTTGATATCCGCAATGGCCTGCTTAGCCCCGGTAAACTCCATATCGCCATACTGTGCAACCGGGCCAGACATCGCGCCAACAATCGCCACTTTAATGTCCTTCGCCATAACACTGCTGCTCATGGCTAACGCAATACAGCCAGTCAGAAAAACCTTACCCTTATTGATACTCATCTGCTCATCCCCGCCTGTCGTTGTGTTTATTGTGTTTGCTTTAGCGCACAATCAAGCAACATATTATTAACAAATAACATATTTACGCATAAGAAATAATGAATTATGTGATTGCACAGCAATATTTTCTAATAAGACTTTATTTTTCATATCATTAAACAGGAGATTTATTCTGCAAATCAAATCAGATAGCTAGAAACAAGCGGTGTAAACAGCACAAAAATCGGAGTAAAGCGGCAGAGTTTGTCACTAGGTAAGCATGTTCATCTGTTAAACAATTCATTTACTAATTTTTTACTCTGAAAATTGCAGATCGACAAAAATAATCAGCTCAAATTTTGCACACTAAAAGTTACACCGCCAATGAATACAGATCACTTACAATGCTTATCAATTATTCTCGGCAGAAGATAAAACATGAAACTGACTATTGAGCGCTTGATGGCTTTAAATCCAGACGATATTCGTGACTTGGGAAAAGTGTGGCCTGAACAGCAGCCGGAGATATGGCAGGCTTGGTTAGATGACGGTCATGCCCTATTTGCCGCACGTTTTAACGATCGGCTTCTAGGTGCAGTCAAGGTATGTGCCGATCGGCAAAAAGGATTCGCCACGCTACATGACCTGTGCGTGCGAGAAGTCACGCGCCGTCGAGGGGTTGGACTATACTTAGTGGAAGATACGATGCGCCAACTACCAGAAATTAATGTCTGGCAGCTGGCGGCGAGTGAAGTCCCTGGTGTTGGACTTGAAGAAATGAATGCGTTTATGGCCGCCTGTGGGTTTAATTTTTGTGAACTCAATAGCGGCGAACAAGGCTGGCAGAATTAAAAATCAGCCGCGCCCCATCTTCCAAACCGCTGCGACATTGCGTGCTGTAACACGCACGTTTTCGCGAGCGCCTTCTAGTGCTTCAGGCAACGTTTGGATGCGGTTTAGTACTGAAAATACCGCGTCCAAGCCATGCTGATGTACAACGCTATAATCTGGCGTCATGCCTCCAGCGATAGCGATAACCGGAATATCGTAACGCTTAGCGACTCGCGCCACTCCAACAGGCGTTTTTCCATGGATAGTTTGGCTATCGATACGCCCCTCACCGGTGATCACCAAGTCGGCCCCTTGTACCGCATCGGCCAGCTTTAATGCTTCGGTGACGATTTCAATGCCCGGCTGTAAGCGTGCGTTAAGCAAGCCAAACAGCGCCGCCCCCATACCACCTGCGGCACCCGCTCCAGCCACATTTAGCACCGATTTTCCGGTTGCCAGCTCGATCTTCTCACCATAATGCTGCAAAGCGGCATCTAGCAGTTTAACCCGCTCTGGCGTTGCGCCTTTTTGTGGGCCAAATACCGCCGACGCACCTTTCGCTCCGCACAGAGGGTTATCAACATCACAGGCCACCAAAATATCGGTCTGTGCTAAACGAGCATCCAATTGGCTAAGGTCAACGCTGGCTAACTGAGCAAGTGCAGCGCCACCAACATGAAGCTCTTTGCCATCGATATCATGAAAATGTGCGCCCAACGCCTGCATCATGCCCGCGCCGCCGTCATTGGTGGCGCTACCGCCAATACCGAGAATAATTTTGCGCGCCCCGTGATTAAGCGCCGCTAGAATCAGTTCTCCGGTACCAAAACTGGTGGTGACCAGCGGATTACGTTGCTCGGGCGCGACCAAATGCAACCCCGACGCGGCGGCCATTTCAATCACCGCTGTTTCACCATCGCCCATCCAGCCAAAGAAGCCATTAACCGGCAGCCCTAAAGGACCGGTTACATTCACATGCACTCGCTCTCCACCGGTCGCTGCAACCATTGATTCCACCGTGCCTTCACCCCCATCAGCCATCGGCAGCTTGATGTATTCAGCCTGCGGGAATATTTCGCTAAAACCCTGTTCAATCGCCTCGGCAACCTGCATCGCGCTAAGGCTTTCTTTAAATGAATCAGGAGCAATCACAATTTTCATGCGTACCTCGTTAACCCGCTAAATTAAACACACCAAACATCATGGTAGAAACAAAGGCGATCATCAGACCCACGGCGGTTTCATAAGGCAGCAGCTTCAAACGCTCATGCACCTGCATGTTGACGCTACCGCCGGTTGCGTGGAAGAAGCTGCCGTGTGGCATGTGGTCGAGTACCGTTGCGCCTGCGTGAATCATCGCCGCACCCGCCAGAGCCGAAATCCCCATACCAATCAGCGTGGAGCTAAATACTGCGGAAGCCACTGCGGTACCAGCAGTCGTGGATGCCGTCGCCATCGACATCAAGGCCCCTGAAATGGGGGCCAGCAGATACGAAGGCATACCAGAAGCCGTCAAGCCTGTAATCAGCACATCTTTCAGACCTGAATTAGCAATAATCCCCGCCAGCGTACCGGTGCCGAGCAGCATAATTGCTACCGGAGCCATACGCGATAAACCGGAAACCATGTACTGGTTAGTATGTTTCCATTGCCCCATAACCACCGCACCAATTAAGCCCCCCACAGGTAATGCAACTAATGGGTCAATGGCAATGCCAGCAATTGGACGTAGCGCCAACAGGATAATAGCGACTAAAGGAGCGGCGATCGCCGCGCCAAAGGCTGGCAGCGCAGCGTCATGTTTACCGACAACCAACTCATGAGCTTCAACTTTTGAGCCACGATGCTTCAGACGTTTAGCCAGAAAATAAGCCAGTACCAAACCAAACAGACCAGGGATAATGCCTGCCACCATCAATGAGGTTAAAGGTACGTGGAAACTGTCTGCCGCCGCGATAGTGTTAGGGTTTGGCGACATCACGTTGCCCGCTTTACCGCCGCCAATCATCGCCAGCAGAATCGCCATTTTGGAAATATCAGCACGATGGGCAATCGCTAAAGCGATTGGAGAAACGGTGATAACCGCCACATCAATAAACACACCGACGGCGGTCAGCAGCATAGTCGCGACTGCCAGCGCCAACAGCGCACGCTTCTCGCCCACTTTACGTACAATAGTTTCAGCGATGGTATTCGCTGCGCCAGACTCAATCAGCACGCCCGCGAGAATACCTGCACCCAAAATACGTAATACGGCGTTGGTGATACCCTGAGCACCGGTGATCATAAGACTGATTGTTTGAATGAGGTCAGCTCCGCCAACCAAACCGCCCGCTAAAGCACCAGCAATCATGCCGTAAGCAGGTGGAACCTTGCGTAAAATAAGCACGATGGATACAACCAGTGCCACTATTGCGCCTAGAGCAGAAACCGTTGTCATTATTCACTCCTGCCTTGATTCATTATTATTGTGAGATCGTCTAAGACGAATGTAGGTACAAGGAGGCATTATGAGGAGACAAAGAAAAATAGCTTGAGGCGAATCACCAGAAAATCGACTGTTAGAACCTGCATTTTTTGTAGGATGCTACAAATCAGCGATAAATCTGCATGCCAATATACAACTGAAGAATAGAGTTTAATTCATTGATTTTTAAAGACGTTATGTCTTCAATCTTCTGTAGGCGGTAGCGAAGGGTGTTAACGTGGATATGCAGCTGTTTTGACGTTTGAGACAGATCACAATTCTGTACAAAATAGCAGCGCAGAGTGTGACATAGAACACCCTTAGCATCAGCCTGACGTAATGCCTGCCACGCGAGCCCCAGTTCTTCGGCCTGCCAGCTGTCTGCAAATCCATTTAATAACACCGGTAAAAAATGGTCTCGATAATATAATACGGCCTGATTCAGCTTTTGACGTTGCGCCATCTCCTGCAAAGCCTGAGCACTCAGGTAAGAACGGCGCACACCATCATCCCCAGCAAATAGGCCACCAACGTAGATATTTACATGAAAGCGCGACTGTAGTTGCACATGCAGTTTACGCAGACCTTTTTTGATAGCCGCATCATTATCGTCACTACGACTTATATTGAGCGGCAGCAAGACAACGATACGATCGAAGCCATGCATCATCACCAACGTCTCATGGTTATGGTTGCTGAGCGTTTCTAATAACTCACGCTGGCGAATATGTTCCTGCTCATGAAGGCTAACAATCAATGCAATCCGCGGTAAGGACAGATCTAATCCAAGATATGCCGCCATTGACGCCATCGATGCAACGCTACCGCGCTCCATAATCAGCTGAGAAGCGAGTTGCTCACGATAGCGTTTTTCCCACTGGTTTTGCTCCAGCATTTCTGCCTGCTCAAGGATAAGCTCCGCAGCCATGCGAACAAGTTCAGCATACGCCTGCACTTTTTCTGGCTCGCCGGAAATCCCGATCACCCCCACCATTCTCTGCCGAAATATAATGGGCAAATTAATTCCCGGCTTCACGCCTTTAAGCCTGCTGGCCACTGCATCATCAATGATCACCATCCGATTCTCGGTGAGCGCCAAAACCGCCCCCTCATGGCGCTGATGCAAGCGGCTCGGGTCACCTGAAGCAATGATGACTCCGTGCTCGTTCATCACGTTCACAGAATAGTCAATGATGCTCATCGCACGAGAAACGATCTGACGCGCGGTATCTTCCTTAAGGTAACTGTTTGGCATGGGGCTTCACGATCAAAATGGAGATAGCCAAATGTAACGGAAAACGCTACTGGCCGCTGAGGCGGAGATCATCATAAACAAAAAAGGCGATGCCGAGCATCGCCTTTAATCGGAAACTACGTTATCGATGAAGCTTAGGCTTCAATCGCCGCACGCAGTTTTTTCATTGCGTTCTTTTCAAGCTGACGCACACGCTCTGCAGAAACACCGTATTGATCGGCTAATTCTTGCAACGTTGCTTTGTTGTCGTCGTCTAACCAGCGAGCACGGATGATGTGCTGACTACGTTCGTCCAGACCTTCCATCGCCAAAGTCAGTTTGTCAGCGGCGTGGCTGTCCCAGTTGTCATCTTCGATATCGTTGGCGAAATCAGAAGATTTATCCTGTAAGAACAGCACTGGTGCTGCTGGTGAACTCTCATCATCGTCGTTAGACATGTCAAAAGCCATGTCCTGAGCAGCCATACGAGATTCCATTTCCAGCACGTCTTTTTCAGACACACCCAGCTCACGCGCAACCAGTTCGACTTCGTCCTGATTGAACCAGCCTAAACGCTGCTTGGTTTTACGCAGGTTGAAGAACAGCTTACGCTGTGCTTTGGTTGTTGCGACTTTCACGATACGCCAGTTACGCAGCACGTACTCATGGATCTCGGCTTTAATCCAGTGAACCGCAAAGGACACCAGACGCACGCCCATTTCTGGGTTAAAGCGGCGCACAGCTTTCATCAGGCCGATGTTACCTTCCTGAATCAGGTCTGCCTGTGGCAGCCCGTAGCCGGCATAGTTACGGGCAACATGAACAACAAAGCGCAGGTGCGACAGAATCAGCTGTTTTGCTGCATCCAAGTCACCCTCGTAATGCAGTCGTTCACCCAGTTCTTTCTCTTCCTCTGCCGTCAGCATCGGATAGGTGTTGGCTGCACGTACGTAAGCTTCCAAGCTACCTTGAGGAACTAAGGTTAAAGTTTGCATCTCTTTGGTCATTCAAACCCTCTCAATATTCTATCCAGTCGTACCAGCAACGCCGAAACCATTCTAAAAAACATCGGCGTAAACACTAACACGATTCTGCAAATTTTGACCGTGAATCATCCCACAAGTTCAATGTTGCGTGCATAAAAATAGCACAATTCTACAACGAATATGAACACGGTGGGAAAGTGATGGGGGGAGTATAGGATGGAGAACCGGTATCGGGTTTAACCAGAATGGCTCTTCCCCCGTCAGCAACTCAACGAGGGAAGAGTATAGCACTATTTCACTACTGTGGTGTAAATCGGCGTAAATGTTGTACGGTTGCCAACCATGCGGCAATCCAGCCAATCATGGCGGAAACCAGCACCAGCAGCAGGCATTCGTCCCAGCCTAAGCCATGCAGCACGAAAGTTGTACCAAATACAGAGGCGACTTTGGCTACTGCGGAGCCAAGTTGCCACACCATCGCCTGCGACAGAATCAGAGAAAGAATAGCGCCGCTAAACCCTAGCAACGCACCGCCGTTGAGGAATGGCCTGAGAATGAAACCGTCGGTTGCACCAATCAGTTTCATCACATTAATGGTATCTCGACGACTGAAGATGCTCAGACGCACACTGTTACCAATCACCAAGAACACCGCAACAATCATCAGTATCCCGATCATTGCCGCCACTTGACCAACCAGTCCGGTTAACGCCGCTAAGCGCGCAAACCAGCTATCATCCATGCGAACTTCATCAACACCTTTCACCGCCGCAACGCGATCGCGCAGCGTATTCAGGGTTTCACTACTTTCAAAGTTCATCTTAGGTGTAATGATAGCAACCGCGGGCAGTGGGTTTTCTTCCAACATATCCAGCGCGCCACCGAAGCCGGACCAATTACGGAACTCGCCCAGCGCTTCTTCACGAGAGAGATAGTTAACCTTATCTACGCCCTCTTCGCCTTTCAGCACCGTCATGACCTGCTCAGCAGCATCGTCATCCAGCGCTTTATCCAGATAAACCGTTAATTGCGGCGTTGGATACCACTGGGCAGCAGCCTCACTGACGTTTTTGTATACCAGATAGCATACGCTTGGCAGCGTCAGAGAGATGGCAATAACCATCACCGTGAGCAGAGTTGCTAGCGGTTGTCGCATCATATCCGCCAGCGTGTTAATCCACGCATAGCGCCATTGTTCACGCCAACCACCGCGCAGAGCCTTGGCTTTATCTGGCGTTTTTGCTCGCGTGGCCGAGCGATTTGGAGCCTTAGCCATGCGAAATACCTCCGTCCATACGCCCCTGACTGAGAGTCAGCATGCGATAGCGACGACGTGCAATCAGTCCCATATCATGGGTAGCCATCAGCACCGTCACGCCAACACGGTTAAACTCTTCAAACAGACGCAGAATGCCTTCCGACAGCGCCTCATCCAAGTTCCCCGTTGGCTCGTCAGCAAGTAGAACAGCGGGTTTATTCACCACCGCACGCGCAATGCCTACGCGCTGCTGTTCACCACCAGAGAGCTGAATCGGGAAGTTTTTCGCTTTATCCAACAATCCGACTTTATCCAACGCCGCCGAAACACGGCGACGAATGTCTTCACTGCTAGCACCAGAAATAATCAACGGCATCGACACATTGTCATATACCGTGCGATCCATCAGTAGATGATGATCTTGGAAAATCATGCCAATCTGGCGACGCAAAAACGGCACTTCGCTGTTACGCAAGCGGCTAATGTCATGGCCACCAAAAAGAATGTGTCCTGCGCTTGGGCGCTCAATGCCACATATCAACTTCAGCAGGGTACTTTTCCCTGCGCCTGAGTGGCCGGTGAGAAACGCCATTTCACCCTGACGCAGATGAAAATCTACGCCCTGCAGAGCCTGACGCCCACCCAGATACGCTTTACTGACCTGTTCGAAGCGAATCATCCGTATTAATCCTCACGGGCAAAAAGTGCCTCAATAAAATCGTCGGCCTTGAATGGCCGTAAATCTTCGATACCTTCACCAACCCCAATGTAGCGGATTGGAATGCCAAACTGATCGGCCACAGCAAAGATCACCCCACCTTTCGCCGTTCCATCCAGCTTGGTTAACGTAATACCGGTCAGGCCGACAGCTTCGTTAAACAACTTCGCTTGGCTAACGGCATTTTGTCCGGTGCTCGCATCAATCGTCAGCATAACCTCATGTGGCGCATCTTCGTCCAACTTTTTCATTACGCGTACGATTTTCTTCAACTCTTCCATCAGATGCGCTTTATTCTGCAAGCGCCCTGCGGTATCGGCCAGCAACACATCAACATTACGAGCTTTAGCCGCCTGAATAGCATCAAAAATGACTGAAGCAGAATCCGCACCGGTATGCTGTGCAATCACGGGAATATTATTACGCTCACCCCATACCTGTAGCTGTTCAACCGCTGCCGCACGGAAAGTATCTCCCGCAGCCAACATGACAGATTTACCTTCAGCCTGGAACTGGCGGGCCAGCTTACCAATGGTAGTCGTTTTACCGACGCCGTTCACACCGACCATTAAAATAACGAATGGTGTACGACCACTGACGTCGAGCGGCTTATCGACCGTGCTTAAGATCTCGCCCATCTCTTCTTTCAGCTTACCGTAAAGCGACTCGGCATCTTTCAGCTCTTTACGGCTGGCATGTTCTGTCAGTGATTTAATGATTTTGCTGGTTGTTTCCACACCCACATCGGCGATCAACAGTTGTTCTTCCAACTCTTCAAACAGATCGTCGTCGATTTTCTTGCCACGGAACAAGCCGAAAAATCCGGAACCCAGATTCTGTTTGGTTTTCAGCAGGCTACGCTTTAGGCGAGCGAAGAAGCCCTCTTTGGTCGGGCGTTCTTGTTCATGCTGAACGACAGGCCGTGCCTCGGCTTGCGTGTCCTCAACGTTAGGCTCTTCAACGTCATCGGTATCCAGATCGACCACTTCTTCCGAGCGGGCAATCTCGGCAATCACGTCAATTGATTCAGGCTCTGCCTCAACGATTGTTGGTTCTGGCTTAATGAAATCGTCTTCTGCAATTTCCTGCTCGACCAGCTCTTCGATATAAGGCTCGTCGATAACGGGTTCCTGATGGACGTGTGGATGCGCCGCTTCAGTCAGCGTAATAACCTGTTCAGCAAAGACTTCGGCATCATGCTCAAGATGCTCACCTCCGTGGTGGGCTTCATGATGACTTTCCAGTGGTTCACTGGCATGAATGATGTTTTCAGCCGTCACTTCCGCAGAAGTTGGAGTACGCTGAGGCTCAGGGACCTCTTCGACTATTTCTGGCTCTTCATGATGTGCACGAGTGAGCTCAACAACCTGCTCTGCAAAAACTTCCGCATCTTGTGCATCAGCGCGATGTTCATGGCTAGTGGCTAAATGCTCGGTGGTTTCCACCAGTTCGTCGGCTAAAACCTTAGAAGAGGTTTCATGAGGAACATGTGGCTCTGCGTGAGGTAGATTTTCAGCAGCATGCTCTGGCGCAACGGAGGCGTCCCACTCACCCGGCGTTTCAACAGAATCAGCATGGTCAGATTCACGCTCAGGCAGTTTGTCATCCAGCTGTTCTGGCGCAGTTTTATGCTCTGATGACGCATCGGCTTGATGTTGTTTGGTTTCTTCTGCTTCTGGTGGTATTTGCTGTATGTCTTCTTGCGCCTTTTCTGGCTGCTCTTCCTGACGACCAAACCCTAACCAGGAGAAAAAACCACGTTTTTTATCTTTTGCCATAGTGCGACTGCTCTCCCGCCTGAAATTCAAAAAATCGTTAATAAAATGCTATTGGTTAAGTTTACCACTTAACCCCTTATCGCAACATGCATGCCGAAGGGTTTCAAGTGGCATTTCCATCAATAAACGGTTACCTTGCAGTGCAATAATGAAGATCAGACTGTTATGACGTCTTCTCATCTCGCAACCTAAACAAAAAACACCGCATTCATGGCAAAGAAACCAGCATCCCAATCCAGCGGACAAATCCGCATTATTGGCGGCTTATGGCGTGGCCGAAAGCTTCCAGTTCCAGATAGCCCGGGCCTGCGCCCGACAACCGATCGCGTACGTGAAACTCTATTTAACTGGCTGGCTCCGGTGATAAACGATGCGCGTTGTCTCGACTGTTTTTCCGGCAGCGGGGCGTTAGGCTTTGAGGCTGTATCGCGCTACGCCGCACATGCAACGTTGCTGGAGGCCGATCGTATGGTTGCCGCTCAGTTGAAAAAGAATGTAGCGTTAATTAATACCGATAAAGTCACTGTGCAAAACACCGATGCGCTAAAATGGTTATCACAGCCCGGTACGCCATATCAGGTCGTTTTTCTCGATCCGCCTTTTCGTAAAGGGCTATTAGCGGAAACCATTACTCTGTTAGAAAACAACGGCTGGCTGGCTGAAGATGCATCCATCTACGTAGAGGCTGAAGTAGAAAGCGCCGCTGCGGACGTCCCCGCTAACTGGACTCTGCACCGCGAGAAAGTCGCCGGTCAGGTTGCTTATCGCTTATATTTGCGCAGCGCGCCATAATTCGAGGAATCAACAATGGGAATTAATATTGGCCGCTTGCTGATGCTGTGCGTATGGGGATTTATGCTGGTTAACATCGTTCACCCGTATACGCGCCCACTTAACATTTTTATGAATGTCGCGCTGGTGTTCATGGTTCTGATGCACGGCTTGCAGGTCACCATGCTGAAAACGACGCTGACCAAAGATCAGCCTAAAATCAGTAAATGGCAGGAAGTACGAATCTTCTTGTTTGGGGTTTTTGAACTGCTGGCTTGGCAGAAGAAAAATACACCACCGAAAAAATAATCAGTCCGAATTCACCTCCCCAAACTCGGGGAGGTGACGCTATTTTACATCAGCTTCAAAACCAACAAAACGTGTGCCCTGCGTGCTGAGTTTCCCCACAGCACCTTTGTCTATCTGATGATACGTCGTTTCCGGCACAATAAACTTCAGCTCACTACCGCCAATCAATGGCTTAAAGTAAACCTCATAGCGCATATCCTCACCCGCGATCACTTCACGCTGGCGTGAGCGACGATTAGGCGCAGGGAATTCACGCTTGGCGCTGACTTCAACCTGCTGAGTATTGATCGGTGCGGCATCGTTGATGGCGTTCTGACGGCGTTGTTGCATAAAGCGCTGAGCGGCAAACACCACGATAACGGCAACGATCACAACAAATATCAGTGGTGGTTTACTCATGGTTTTTTGCCTGGCAGGTAAGGGAAAGTCGTTACATTATCGCCAAGGTCTGAGATCCGAGCGCTACCGCGTTCTGTAACGGCATCAATACGAATAACCGCTTGAACGGGGATAAAACTGCGTGAAACGCCAGAAAACTCGCTTTTCAGCTTTTCTTCTGAAGGATCGACTAATACGGCGCTTTGAGTATCAAAAACAAAATCAGCGATTTCGATAAATCCGAAAAGATTGCTTTGTACAAGTTCACGCACATAAAGCTGATAGTTTTTACCGTTATTCATAAATTGAATACGGTATAAGGGCTGTTGACCAGACATGACGTTCCTCATCACTGCCAGTGGGCAATTCTCGTTTTAAGACTTCATCAACGTAAAAACCGATGACGTAATACCGTGTATAACGTCATCAGTACAGCGGCTTAAAATAACATGAAGTTGTTTACACTTCATCCGCACAGCCTTCAACTAAAGGGATTGTCGCTGCCAGCCGTGATCCCCTACACTCAGATGATAAGTGACGATTTATTTGATTTTATACTTCATGCAACTAAACACGTAGAGCGTTATATAATTTAACTAGCTAATTAAAAAGGATAAATGATGAGTTGGGCATTTCTCGCAGTCTTCTTTTCTGGTTGGCTTTTTGTCGATGCCAGCTACCGTGGCCCCTGCTGGCAACGCTGGGTATTTAAACCAGTCACTTTACTGCTGCTGCTGTTGTTAGCTTGGAGCGCGCCAAATATTCAGGCAAATGGCTATCTGATACTGCTCGGTTTGCTAGCGACTCTGGCGGCTGATGCCTTGCTATTGCTGCCTCGTGAACGCGTGCTCTATGCCATCGGCGCTTTTTTTCTGTCCCACTTGCTGTACACCATCAGCTTTGCCAGCGCATTAACCGTATCGTTTTATCTGCCAATGCTGGCTGTACTCATCATTATCGGACTGGTGCTAACGGCAACTATCTGGACACGCTTAGAAGACATGCGCTGGCCGGTGGTGACTTATATCGCGATGACGCTGTTGATGGTTTGGATGGCGGGAGATCAATACTTTGCTCGCGGTACTGATTTTGGCTTCTCACTGTTGGTGGGAGCTTCATTGCTGTTGCTGTCAAACGTGGTGTGGCTCATTAACCGCTACCGTTTCTCCTTCCGTGCTGCCGACGCCATCATTGCTGCCAGCTATTTTGGCGGGCATTTCCTGATTGTTCGTTCGCTGTATTTGTAAAATCGTTAAAAACACAAAAACGGGGCAAAATGCCTAATGCTGATCGTTTAAGAGATCGAGATACACGGGGCTAGTACACCGCGGGGCGCTCCGGCAGCTAAAGCTGCTACGACCCCATCGGTGTACTTCCCCTAAAATCGCGCTTAAGTGACCGGCATTAGGCAAAATGCCCCGTTGTTTTTATCTCGAACTAAAAACTAGATTTTTGCCGCCGCAAGGTACTTCGCCATTTCTTCGGTAGGCACCATGCCGCCACCGGTAGCCCACACGAGATGGGTGGCATTTTGCATTTTTTGCTTATCCAATGCATGAGCGTTCAGGTACTCAGTACTACCGCAAACCCGCACCGCCCCTGGCATCCCCGCCAACGCTGATGGCTCAAGCTGAATCCCTTGCTGTTGATTCAGAATCCCCAGCAAGTTATACATTTCTTGATCGCTTAAGGTGTAGAAACCGTCGAGCAAGCGCTCCATCGCACGGCCAACAAAACCAGATGCGCGGCCTACGGCTAGACCATCAGCTGCAGTGATATTATCTATACCAATATCCTGTACCGAAATTTCGTCGTGTAAACCGGTATGGATACCCAGCAACATACACGGTGAATGTGTCGGCTCTGCGAAGAAACAGTGCACATGGTCGCCAAATGCCAGTTTCAAGCCAAATGCAACGCCGCCAGGCCCACCGCCGACACCACAAGGAAGATAAACAAACAATGGATGCTCTGCATCAACCCGAATATCCATCTCGGTAAACTGTTGGCGCAAGCGTCCACCAGCCACGGCATAGCCTAAAAATAACGTGCGGGAATTTTCATCATCGATGAAGAAACAGCGCGGATCTGACTCAGCTTCTTTGCGACCTTGAGCTACCGCGACACCGTAATCCTGCGCATATTCCACGACGTTCACACCGTGATCGCGTAGCTTTTGCTTTTTCCACGCCCGTGCATCCGCAGACATATGAACACTAACGCTAAAGCCCAATTTAGCGCTCATGATGCCAATCGACATACCTAGATTACCCGTCGATCCAACGGCAATGCTGTACTGGCTAAAGAATTGACGGAACTTATCAGAGTACAGCACGCTGTAGTCATCCGTTTCAGAGAGCATTCCTGCCTCAATTGCTAATTTTTCGGCATGAGTAAGCACCTCATAAATTCCACCTCGAGCCTTTATCGAGCCAGAAATCGGTAGGTGGCTGTCCTTTTTCAGCATGAGTTGACCCGCAATCTTCTGCTGGTAACGCTGTTCTAACGCTTGTTGCATCTCAGGAATCGCCACAACATCAGACTCAATAATACCCTGCGTTTTTTGCGTTTCAGGAAACGCTAGGCACAGATAAGGCGCAAATCTTTTAAGACGGGCTTCAGCCTGTGTTACATCGTCTTGCGTTAAGCCAACATAAGGGAGCCCCTCTGCTAGCGTGGTCGTTTTTGGGTTAAACCATGTCACTTCATCTAAATTAATCAGCTGTTTTACCAATGGATATTGTTCAACCAAATTTTCAATTTCAAACGTATTCATAAATATTCTCGATTAAACGATATAAGAGAGCAGGAAAGTCGTTGCTAATGCGATCAGTGACGCGATGAAGGTCGCCACCGTGTAATATTTGAATGTCTCACTGAGCGTAGCCCCACAGTATTGCTTAACCAGCCAAAACAGTGAGTCGGTGACAATCGTGCAACCAATGGCACCGGAGCCAATCGCTAGAGTGATGATCTCAGGACTCACGTCGGGATAAAGCGGTAATACCGGAGCAACAATTGCCGTTGCTCCCATCATCGCAACCGTAGCCGACCCCACCGCCGCATGCAAAATGATGGCGACCAGCCAAGCTAAAAGGATTGGATGCATATGCATATTGGAGAGCAGCACCGCCAGTGTATCCGCTAACCCACTCGCTTTAAGGATGCCGTTAAAAGCACCACCCGCACCGATAATGAGCAAAATATTGGCAATGGAGGAGAAACCATCTTCGGTCTTACTCAGCAGCTTGCTCATGCTCATATGCTGGCGAATACCCAACACGTAATACGCAACAAATGCGGCAATGAACATCGCGGTGATTGGATTACCGATAAACTCAAAGAAGTTATACAGCGCTGAACCTTTCGCCATATTTAATTCAGCAGCCGTTTTTATCAGCATCAACACAATGGGCAGCAGCACAGTAAACAGCGTTGCGCCGAGTGAGGGTAAATCTTCCTCTTTGCGCACTTCCAACTCGGAAAACGCAGCAGGAACTTGTTTAAACGGCAGACGATGGCCGAGAAATTTCAAGAATAGTGGTCCACCAATCAGCGATGCGACCAACCCAACAAAGAGGCCATACACGATGACAGTGCCAATATCTGCGCCTAAAGCATTAGTGACATATAGCGCTGCCGGATGCGGAGGCACAACGCAATGTACTGCCATCAAGGCGGTACACAGCGGAATAGCCAGTTTCAGCAGCGAAGTATTCGTCTTCTTCGCGATAGAAAATGCCAGAGGAATCAGTAACACCACGCCCACTTCGACAAACAGCGTAATACCGCATACCAAACCCACCAAAACCATAATGACATCAGGTGATAGCCAGCGGCACTTCTGGAGCGTAATACCGATACGCTCAGCGGCTCCAGAAACCTCCATCATTTTGCCAAGAATTGTCCCCAGACCGATGACGGCGGCCAGAAATCCTAACGTGCCTCCAATTCCACCTTCAATGGCATTAACCATTTCCAGCGGATTCATTCCCATTAATACGCCAACGTAAAAGCTGGCCAGTAATAATGCGAGGAAGGGGTGAATCTTAAACTTAACGATGGTTAATATTATTATAATGATGCTTGTTAATAGCGTTCCGACTACCCAAATTTGCGAGTCCATTTCCAACCTCACCCTGTAATAAATCTCCTCTCTATTGGATAAGAAGTGAACACGCCTGACAAACGATGAAAATCATCATTCACATGAACCAGATTGAATCAAAGCAGTGATATAGCTCAAGTTCAGCTATTAATATTTGGTTTGGGTCACATTAGATCATCCACAGACGCTCGTTTGTCCCTCAAGTCAGATATGCTATAACCCTAAAAATAGGGGGGGAGTTATGAATATCGGCCAAAAATACATCACACGTAACAAACTGCTAAACGGCTACCAACTATCAAAGCTCTATACGTTTGAAGTCGCTGCACGGCATGAATCTTTTGCATTAGCGGCCGAAGAACTTTCCATTAGCCCAAGTGCTGTGAGTCACCGGATCAACCAGTTAGAAGAAGAGCTCGGGTTCAAGCTGTTTCAACGGTTTCATCGCCGAATTGCGCTTACGCCCGACGGTGAACGCGTATTCTGGGCATTAAAATCATCACTCAGCTATCTCAATCAAGAAATTTTAGAGATCAAAAGTCAGGAATTATCAGGCACGCTGACAGTCTATTCACGCCCCTCAATTGCACAGTGCTGGTTAGTTCCCAAACTGGCTGATTTTGCACAGAAATATCCGGCGATTAGCTTAAATATATTAACCGGCAATGAAATGGTGAACTTCAGCGGCGCAGGCATCGATCTCGCGATTTATTTCGATGATAAGCCCCCCGAAAAACTGGCATGCCAGCATCTCATGAATGAGTCGATGGTTCCGGTTTGTAGCCCTGAATATGCTGAGCGCCACGATCTGGTCGGCAAACCTTTCAATCTGCGTCAGTGCACGTTACTACACGATCGCCAGGCATGGAGTTACGATTCTGATCAAAGTGAATGGCACTCTTGGGCACAGCATTTTAAGGTTGATATCGCCGAAGATCAGCGCAGTATGGGATTCGATCGCTCAGATTTGGCTGTCATCGCCGCAATGAATCATGTGGGGATAGCGATGGGGCGTAAAAAACTGGTCAATAAGAGACTGGCGACAAAAGAGCTCATCACTCCCTTCCCTGAGTTTGAAATGCAGTGCGAGCAACGCTACTACATTTCAACGCTTTCAGAACGCCAGTGGCCAAAAATTAATGCTTTCATTCAGTGGCTTAAAATCATGGCCGAAGCCAACGAGGGTTAAGCCCCTAAGAGTCGCCGATTCATATCTTCAATCTTGCCGCTGAGCACTCGCATTTGTAGCGTTTTGCTCCAGCTTGCGGAGATACCCGCAGCACACATGAGGCGGCGGTACTCTTCCTCGTCAAACGGCATATGGAAGCAGATGGAAATAGCTTCTGCCACACTAATACCACTATTACGCGATACCAACTCTAGCGGCTGATCTTCACTTACAACCCCTTCGCCCACAATACGATACAGCCAACCACAACGCCCTGTTTCCTGCATCTGCACGGAAAATTCCTCAATATCCATGTGATAATTGAGTTTGTAGCAAGGAGAGCGTGGCTGCGTGACCTGAATAAATGCGTCGCCCCAGCGATAAATATCACCGATAAACACGTTTTCTTCAGTCATGCCCTCAGTGGAGATGTTTTCCCCCAAGGCAGGGGCGCAAAACTGCTCTGCCTGTTGTGGATACTGCTGACGCCAGAAATGATAATGTTCGCGCGGATAGTGGCACAACGCGCGATCGGGCCCGCCATGCACTTTTTTCTCTGCCTGCTCATCGCCATCCAGCCCCAGCCGGTGAAGCATCACGCCGCCCGTGATCTGACGTTTACCTATAGCGCTGGGCTTACTGCCCTCATAAGGAACGATGGTGCCGACATAAATAGTTGGATAGTGCATGTTGAGCTCCCAAAGCAGATTCTATTGAGAAAATGGCTATGGCATTACTATACCGTGCTACTCGAGTTTAAAAACAAAAAAGCGTGGGTTTCCCCACGCTCTGATAGTGACTGTCTTTAACAGACTCTTATTTTTTCGCTTCAGCGAAGCGTTTTGCCGCTTCATCCCAGTTCACTACGCTCCAGAAAGCTTTGATGTAATCTGGACGACGGTTTTGATATTTCAGGTAATAAGCATGTTCCCATACGTCCAGACCCGCAATTGGGTAACCAGAAGCACCAGAAACGGCTTCGCCCATTAGCGGACTGTCCTGATTCGCAGTAGAAACCACGGCCAGTTTACCGTCATCTTTTAACACCAACCACGCCCAGCCGGAGCCAAAACGAGTTGCTGCTGCTTTCTCAAATTCTTCTTTAAATTTGTCAACGCTGCCAAAATCGCGCTCGATAGCCGCTTTCAAATCGCCTTTCAGCTCAGTTCCAAGTTTCAGTCCTTTCCAGAAGAAACTGTGGTTAGCGTGGCCGCCCGCGTTATTGCGTAACGCAGTGCGTTTTTCGGTCGGCACTTTGTCGAGCTGAGCAATCAACTCTTCGGCGGTCAGTTTTGCCAATTCAGGCAACGATTCCAGTGCAGCATTGGCGTTATTAACATAAGCCTGATGGTGTTTGCTGTGATGGATTTCCATCGTTTGCTTATCGAAGTGAGGCTCTAGTGCATCATAGGCGTACGGTAGGGATGGCAGGGTATAGCTCATATTCATCTTCTCCAGATTTCCAAGGAGCAAAACATCCGCTCCGGTTAAGCAGTCTGGTCATTATAGTAGATTAAATGATATTGAAAATGATTATCAATTACCTGCTGGCGATGTGGTTTTTGAGAAATCGATAGCTTAAGCTTGCGCTACTTCAGCGTTAGCGCGGTTTTCAGCCTCATTTTGAGGTCAGGTTTTTATTCATTGTTTTTACCGATTGTTGTGATTGTCGCTAGCACATAGAAACTCTGTGCGCACTCCTACAACTCATAAGCACAAAAGCGAAGATGTGTTCCCACTGAAAATAGTGGTTCTATTTTTCTTTAAAAATTATTTTCAAGAATGAGCTGATTTAATATCTAACATGATAAAAATGCTTCTTACAGAAAGAATAAACACGTCAAAATAAATTCATAACGCTGATGAAAGTCAACATGACAAAACCAATTAAGCACCTGTAAAACATTATTATGCCACAGATTAATTTTATCGAGATAGCATAAGTGGTATATTTTGAGCTATAAGATTTATAGCATATCTATTATCAACAGCTCAAAATTAACGGACTAAAAATGGCCCACATACTATCAAGGAAGTATTCAAAGGCATTGACTAAAATTGCTTTAATCATTGGGCTATTATCGACTTGTGCTCATGCTGAGCTAACCTCTAATCTCAAAAACCTTGAAAGAAAATTACACTATCAGCAAGGTACTATAAATTTACTAAATGGAAGTATCACAATTAATACAGGTGATAAATTTCGTTATCTATCACCTCAAGACAGTGAAAAGGTTTTAGTTGATGGTTGGGGAAACCCGCCCAGCGGTGAACTGGGACTTGGCATGCTAGTTCCCGTCGATTTATCTCCACTTGAGGAGAGAGGCTGGGGCGCTGAGATCACATTTGAGGATGATGCCTACATCTCCGATGACGATGCCAAAACCATTGATTATGATAAAGTCCTCAAGGATATGCAGCAGCAAACCTCAGTTGGAAATATAGAAAGACAACATCAGGGTTATGACCCGATATATCTATTAGGTTGGGCAGAAGCGCCTCACTACGATCAAAGCTCACATATTATTTATTGGGCACAACGTTTAAGCCTGACCCCTACTGCTTCGGATGAAGCAGTCAACTATTATATCAGAAACCTTGGTCGTAAAGGTGTATTGAACATTAACATTATTGCCGACAAAAAAGATTTACCCGCAGTGAAAAAATCAGCACCAGATTTATTAAAAGTAGCCTCATTTACTGAGGGAAACCGTTATGAAGACCATCATTTTTGGGATACAACATCCTCTTATTCTCTCGCAGCATTAGTTGCTGGCGGCGCTGCGGTCACAGCTAAAAAGGCAGGTCTAATTGGCTTAATTATAATATTCTTGAAGAAATTCTTCGTTGTAATCCTCGCCGCGGTAGCGGGATTATGGAAAGCTATTTCCGGCAAGAAAAAATAAAACGACGTGGCGGGTAAGATAGTTGCTTATCCGCCAACAGTTAAATACATCCCGTCATCGCTTATCCCCTAAAATGGTTGAGTTGCATTGAGGCGGCAAGTGATTAGGTTAAACGAACGCAGCCAACAAAAAGGCAACTTGAAGCATGACAGGAATATATTTCCCTGCAACAAACCTACCGCAACCTTTGTGGATGCGTGAACACCGTTCCACGACCTGGTTTACTGAATCCCACCAGCGTTAAATTACATTTATCAGCGACATCAATTGCTAGGGTCGTTGCCGCAGAGACGGCAAATAAAATCTCCACACCGCACATCGCTGCTTTTTGCACCATCTCGTAGCTGGCCCGGCTCGAAACCAATACAGCTCCTTGTGTCCAAGGCTGCTTGGCACGGATACCCAGCAGTTTATCTAACGCCACATGACGACCAATATCTTCACAACCGCCCTGTAACTCACCGAGCGGATCAATCCAAGCAGCGGCGTGAGTACAACCTGTTAAATCACCAATGTGCTGCACGCTGCGCAACTGGCGTAAAGCGTTATCCAAATTTTCTAGATCAAAAGTTTGGGTAAATGGCAACGGCTCTAGCGGACGAACAACGTCGGTAATCTGTTCCACGCCGCACACTCCGCAGCCAGTGCGCCCCGCCATCGAACGCCGACGCTCTTTTAGCGACATAAAACAGCGACTAGAGAGTTCGATCTGCACTTCAACGCCGTTACATGCCGGAACGACATCCATACCGTAAATATCCTGTGGCGTACGGATAATCCCTTCAGAAAGTGAAAAGCCTAGAGCGAACGCCTCAAAATCCTTTGGTGATGCCATCATCACTACGTGGGATATACCGTTATAAACCAGCGCTACGGGTACCTCTTCTGCAACCCAATCAGACTGTGAAGTGTGCAGTTGCCCACGTTGTTGCACCATTGTTTGGCGAACACCATTAACCGGATTATTATTTAAGAAACTCATCTTATTCACGTCTTTGATACCTACCTGTAACAACCACAGGATTCATGTGGTAGTATTTAAGCACAAAGTAACTTCGCACGCCCCCAAGAGTGAGCAAGTTAGCAAAGTTTGACCCTAAAAAGTCATACCGAGAAACCTCAGCGCAAACTATGGAACCTCGGGTTTAATGATTTATTTGTAAACAAACCAAGAAAACAAACTTTTTGAAGCAATGTGATACTCGATAGCTTTCAAGCCATACCTATCTTGCAGGTAACTTGAAAGGTAAAGGGTAGATACGTAAGGAGATCTCCATGCAGGTCAGCAGAAGACAGTTCTTTAAGATCTGCGCTGGCGGTATGGCAGGCACCACGGCCGCTGCGTTGGGCTTTGCTCCAGCGGTAGCACTCGCGGAAACTCGGCAGTATAAACTGCTACGCGCACGCGAAACCCGTAATACCTGTACATACTGTTCTGTCGGCTGTGGGTTGTTGATGTACAGCCTCGGTGACGGCGCAAAGAACGCAAAAGAAAGTATTTTCCACATTGAAGGTGACCCTGATCATCCGGTAAACCGTGGAGCCTTGTGCCCTAAAGGTGCCGGTCTGGTGGACTTCATCCACAGTGAATCACGTCTGAAATACCCAGAATATCGCGCTCCTGGCTCAGATAAATGGCAGCGCCTCACTTGGGACGATGCTTTTGATCGCATCGCCAAGCTGATGAAAGAAGACCGCGATGCCAACTTCATTCCAACCAACGAGCAAGGCACGACGGTTAACCGTTGGCTCTCTACCGGAATGTTGTGTGCATCAGCTTCTAGCAACGAAACAGGTTATTTAACCCAAAAATTTAGTCGCGCCCTCGGCATGCTTGCCGTGGATAACCAAGCGCGTGTCTGACACGGACCAACGGTAGCAAGTCTTGCTCCAACATTTGGTCGCGGTGCGATGACAAACCATTGGGTGGATATTAAAAATGCCAACCTGATTGTGGTCATGGGTGGTAACGCCGCTGAAGCGCATCCCGTCGGATTCCGCTGGGCGATGGAAGCCAAGATCCACAACAAAGCCAAGCTGATCGTTATCGATCCACGTTTTACCCGAACCGCTTCGGTGGCTGACTTCTACACGCCGATCCGCTCCGGTACCGACATTGCATTCCTGTCGGGCGTTTTGCTGTATCTGATCAGCAACAACAAGATCAACGCTGAGTACGTTAAAAACTACACCAACGCTAGCCTGCTAGTGCGTGAAGACTATGCCTTCGACGACGGTTTATTCAGCGGCTATAACCAAGAAAAACGTACCTACGATAAAACAACGTGGAACTACCAGCTCGACGAGAATGGTTTCGCTAAACGTGATGACACTCTGCAAGATCCACGCTGCGTGTGGAATATGTTGCGCGAACACGTCAGCCGTTACACACCGGAAGTCGTCGAGAATATCTGTGGGACGCCTAAAGCCGATTTCCTAACAGTCTGTGAATATATTGCTGAAACCAGCGCCGTGGATAAAACCGCGTCGTTCCTGTATGCCTTGGGCTGGACGCAACACTCTGTTGGCGCACAGAACATCCGTACTATGGCGATGATCCAGCTACTGCTCGGCAACATGGGTATGGCTGGCGGTGGTGTTAACGCGCTACGCGGACACTCTAACATTCAGGGTCTAACCGACTTAGGTCTTCTGTCTACCAGCTTACCGGGATATCTGAATCTGCCGTCTGAAAAACAGACCGATCTGGAAACCTATCTGGCTGCCACCACACCAAAACCAACGCTACCGGGTCAGGTGAACTACTGGGGTAATACGCCTAAGTTCTTCGTCAGCCTGATGAAATCTTTCTATGGTGATAAAGCGCAGAAAGAAAATAACTGGGGCTTTGACTGGTTACCGAAGTGGGATAAAGGCTACGACGTACTCCAGTACTTCGAAATGATGTCGCAAGGTAAAGTAAATGGCTATCTATGTCAGGGCTTTAACCCAGTTGCCTCGTTCCCTAATAAAAACAAAGTGGTGCAATCGCTTTCCAAGCTGAAATTCTTGGTGACGATCGATCCGCTGAATACAGAAACATCAACCTTCTGGCAGAACCACGACGAATTTAACGACGTTGATCCGTCGCAGATTCAAACAGAAGTCTTCCGCCTGCCATCGACCTGCTTTGCTGAAGAAAACGGTTCTATCGTTAACTCCGGCCGTTGGCTGCAATGGCACTGGAAAGGCGCGGACGCCCCAGGGGAAGCCCTGAACGACGGTGAAATTCTGGCGGGTATCTTCCTACGCCTGCGAGAAATGTATGCCAAAGAGGGGGGAGCTTTGCCAGAGCAGGTGCTGAATATGACGTGGGATTACCTCACGCCAGAAAATCCAGCACCAGAAGAAGTAGCGAGAGAAAACAACGGTAAAGCCTTAGCCGATTTGGTTGACCCAACCACCGGCGCCGTTTTGGTGAAAAAAGGCCAGCAACTTAGCTCCTTTGCTCAGTTACGCGACGACGGCACCACGTCAAGTGGTTGCTGGATCTTTGCCGGTAGCTGGACGCCAGAGGGTAACCAGATGGCGCGTCGTGATAATAGCGATCCGTCCGGTTTAGGTAATACTTTAGGCTGGGCGTGGGCATGGCCACTTAACCGCCGTATTCTGTATAACCGTGCGTCGGCAGACCCATCGGGTAAACCGTGGGATCCAAAACGCCAGTTGCTGGAGTGGGACGGTGCGAAGTGGTCTGGTATTGATATTCCTGACTACAGTACCGCAGCCCCCAACAGCGGCGTTGGTCCATTCATCATGCAGCCTGAAGGGATGGGACGCCTATTTGCCATTGATAAAATGGCTGAAGGCCCATTCCCTGAACACTATGAGCCGTTCGAAACACCGTTGGGAACTAACCCACTGCATCCAAACGTGGTGTCTAACCCTGCTGCACGTGTGTTTAAAGACGATCTGGCTGCCATGGGGAAAGCTGATAAATTCCCATACGTGGGCACAACCTATCGTCTGACTGAGCATTTCCACTACTGGACCAAGCACGCTCTGCTGAATGCCATTCTTCAGCCTGAGCAGTTCGTTGAAATTGGTGAAAAACTGGCAGAGAAGAAAGGCATCAAGCATGGCGATACGGTGAAGGTCAGCTCTAACCGCGGCTACATTAAGGCCAAGGCAGTGGTGACGAAGCGTATCCGCACGCTGAAGGTGGATGGCAAAGACATCGATACTATCGGTATTCCAATACACTGGGGCTATCAAGGCGTGGCGAAGAAGGGCTTTATCGCCAACACGTTGACGCCGTTTGTCGGTGATGCCAATACGCAAACGCCTGAATTCAAGGCGTTCCTGGTTAATGTGGAAAAGGTGTAACGGAGACGCATTATGGCTTATCAATCTCAGGACATAATCCGGCGCTCTGCCACCAATTCTCTGACGCCGCCTCCCGAGGCGCGTAATCATCAGGAAGAAGTGGCGAAGCTGATTGACGTTACCACCTGCATCGGCTGTAAAGCCTGTCAGGTGGGCTGCTCAGAGTGGAACGATATTCGCGATGAAGTGGGTCATAACGTCGGCGTGTATGATAACCCCGCCGATTTAACCGCTAAATCGTGGACGGTGATGCGTTTTTCTGAAGTTGAGGAAAACGGCAAGCTGGAATGGCTCATTCGTAAGGATGGCTGTATGCACTGCGCGGACCCAGGCTGTCTGAAAGCCTGCCCGTCCGAAGGTGCAATTATCCAGTACGCTAACGGCATCGTCGATTTCCAGTCAGAGCACTGTATTGGCTGTGGCTACTGTATCGCTGGTTGCCCCTTTGACGTACCGCGCATGAACAAGGAAGACAATCGGGTATACAAATGTACCCTATGCGTTGACCGCGTTGCCGTTGGTCAAGAACCCGCCTGCGTGAAAACCTGTCCAACGGGCGCGATTCATTTCGGTACCAAAGAAGCAATGAAAGAGCTGGCTGCAGGGCGTATCAACGAACTGCATACTCGTGGCTTCGCCAACGCGGGTCTATACGATCCTGCCGGCGTCGGCGGTACTCACGTCATGTACGTTCTACATCATGCTGACAAACCGGAACTGTATCACGGCTTGCCGAAAGACCCGACCATCAGCCCAACGGTTCAGTTCTGGAAAGGCATCTGGAAACCATTGGCTGCCGTCGGTTTTGCTGCCACTTTCGCGGCGAGTATCTTCCACTACGTCGGCGTGGGTCCAAACCGCGTACACGACGAAGAAGAGGGAGAGATCGACGGCAAGGTGGATGATATCAAACCAGAAGTCGACCAGCATGAGAAGGAGGAGCGCAAATGAGGAAGGAAAAGCCGATTCAGCGTTACTCAGCGCCAGAGCGTATTAACCACTGGATTGTGGCATTCTGCTTTATTGTCGTGTCAATCAGCGGCCTCGGGTTCTTTTTCCCGTCGTTTAACTGGCTGATGTACATTATGGGCACGCCGCAGCTCGCGCGTATCCTACATCCGTTCTTTGGTGTAGTGATGTTTGCTTCGTTCCTGATCATGTTCTTCCGCTATTGGAAACATAATCTCATCAACCGTGAAGACATCACATGGGCGAAAAACATTCATAAGATTGCGATGAATGAAGAAGTCGGTGATACCGGTCGCTATAACTTTGGACAGAAGTGTGTGTTTTGGGCCGCCATCGGCAGCCTGATTCTACTTTTGGCCAGCGGCGTAGTGATTTGGCGTCCTTATTTCGCCGATGCGTTCTCCATTCCAGTGATCCGCGTGGCGCTGATGGTGCATTCATTCGCCGCAGTGCTGCTGATTGTTGTTATTATGGTTCACATCTATGCAGCACTGTGGGTGAAAGGCACGATCACGGCGATGGTCGAAGGCTGGGTGCCCGCTGCGTGGGCCAAAAAACACCATCCGCGCTGGTATCGAGAGGTGCGAGCTAAAGAACAAGAGCGGAAATGAACCTCTATTTCTGACATCATGACGTTCACGTTTTTTGCTATAGGTTAGGAAAGCCACGCAGGCAGGACGTCTGCGTGGAGTTTGGGGCTCACACGAGAGCCCCTTTTCGAACACCTTCAGCTAAATCGGTATATGAAAGCCGTAACTGACAGGCGAGCGAAGCCTTACTTAAACCTTAATAAACAAACCACTCATCGGTTACTAGAGCGACTAACTCAACACTGGATTTCATCAATGAGCATTAAAATCGTCCCAAAAGAACAGCTAGGCGCAGAGCGTGAAAAGACAGGTGGCTTGGATAATATTCCACCCGTACTTTTCGCTAACCTGAAAAGCCTCTATTCCCGCCGCGCAGAACGTTTACGTCAGCTCGCGGAAAATAATCCTCTGGGCGATTACCTTAATTTTGCGGCGGCGATTGCTGAAGCGCAGCAAAAAGCGCTACACGACAATCCGCTAACGCTCGATCTCACCCAAACGCTGACCAATGCCGCCGCGTTAGGCAAGCCACCGTTGGATACCTCGATTTTCCCGCGTTCACATCACTGGCACACGCTGCTACAGGCACTGATTGCCGAGTTGATGCCTGATGCTCCGGAGCATATTCAGCCCGTACTGGAAAACTTGGCCAAGACGTCTGATTCCGAATTAGAAATCATGGCAAAAGATCTGTTTGCCGGTAATTTCGGCGTTGTCGGAAGCGACAAAGCTCCGTTTATCTGGGCGGCGCTGTCGCTTTATTGGGCACAGATGGCGACACAAATGCCAGGCAAAGCCAAGGCAGAATATGGCGAAAATCGTCAATACTGCCCCGTGTGCGGCAGTATGCCTGTTGCCAGCGTTATCCACATGGGTACAACTAACGGACTGCGCTATCTGCACTGCAACCTGTGCGAAAGCGAATGGCATGTAGTTCGTGTGAAGTGCACCAATTGCGAACAAACCCGCGATTTAAACTACTGGTCGCTGGACAGTGAGAATGCCGCTGTGAAAGCAGAAAGCTGCGGTGATTGTGGTACTTACCTGAAGATGGTCTATCAGGAAAAAGATCCAAAAGTGGAGCCCGTTGCAGACGACTTAGCAACGTTAGTGCTCGACGCTAAAATGGAAGAAGAAGGTTTCGGACGCAGTAGCATCAATCCTTTCCTATTCCCCGGAGAGTAATTACCTCTTGGTTCAAAAGCCTGCCCATTCTGCGGTGGGCTTTTTTATGAGTTTAAAACGCTTTCCAAAGCCAAAGTGCGTAAAAAATAGCGACTACCTCTGCTTTGATAAACGAAGTCTCCTTACATTTTGCAATGACAATCCCACATCGATCACACTTCTGAATTCCCCCCGAACCAATATGTGACCACTGTCATACATCATCATTTTTCCACTTTTTTATGGAACCGGTTCCAAATATCTTGGCGTTATTGAATTGATGATGAATTAATCGTCATTGGAGTGAATATGAAAAGAGAAATCGTCGTGGTCACTGCCGCTTACGGCTGGGACAAAGTCAATGAGCTGGGCGGGCAGGCTAATCTATTGCCGATTATTGCGGAGTCTGGCGCAGACGGCGTAGAAATCCGCCGTGAACTATTATCGCAGGCAGAGTTGCAAACGTTAGGTGATCTCACGAAGCAAATTGCCCGTCATCAACTCTTTGCCGTGTACTCCGTGCCTGAAGGTCTTTTTGCTCCAGACGGTTTGCTGAATCCTGCTCTTGAGCAACGCCTTCATGAAGCCATCGAGCTAAATGCCCGTTTGGTCAAATTCTCCCTTGGGCACTATCAGCCCGGCTATGACTTTACCGCGCTAAACGCCTTACTCAAAAAATACGATGTTCCGCTGGTCGTTGAAAACGACCAAACGGCAGACTGCGGCACTCTTTCACCTCTGAATGCTTTCTTTGCCGCAGTACAAGACAGCCACTCACCGATACGCATGACCTTTGATATGGCCAACTGGGATTGGGTGAATGAAGATGCCGAGATCGCTGCGCAAAAACTGGCGCATATGGTGCACTACGTACATGTAAAAGCGGCTGAAAAACGAGTCCAAGGCTGGTGCGCGGTCGAATTGGATAATAGTGATGGTCGCTGGAAACCTCTGCTGTCACAGCTTCCTAATCAAGTCATGCGCGGTATTGAATTCCCTTTAGAAGGCGATGATTTGACTGCAATCACTCGCCACTACGTTAATTTATTGAGAGCGAACTGATATGAAAACTTCACAGCTAGACGTGATCACCTATGGCGAAGCAATGACAATGTTCGTCGCCAATGAGACCGGTGAACTGGATCAGGCAATGCAGTTTACTAAGCGTATCGCAGGAGCGGAGCTAAATGTCTCCATTGGTTTATCTCGTCTTGGCATGAATGTTGGATGGGTGAGCCGCGTGGGTGATGACTCCTTTGGTCACTTTACTCTAGCTACTCTGGAGCAAGAGGGGATCGACCACCAATGCGTTATCGTCGATCAGCGCTTCCCAACCGGTTTTCAGCTGAAATCTAAAGCAAAAAATGGAACCGATCCCAAGGTGGAATACTTCCGCAAAGGCTCTGCGGCTAGCCATCTTTCGGTTCATGACTTCGATCGCACTTACTTTTCTCAAGCCCGCCATTTGCACCTTAGCGGCGTAGCGGCAGCGCTTTCAACTGACTCGTTAGAACTGGCGAATCACGCCGCCAAAGAGATGCGCGCAATGGGCAAAACTATCTCCTTTGACCCAAACTTACGTCCAGTGCTATGGCCGAGTCAGCAAGTGATGTGTGAAAAGCTCAATGCGTTAGCATTTCAAGCTGATTGGGTTTTGCCTGGGCTGAAAGAAGGACAAATTCTGACAGGCAAACAGACGCCGGAAGACATTGCTGATTTTTATCTTAGCCGCGGTGTAAAAGCCGTCATCATCAAATTAGGGCCAGATGGCGCATGGTTTAAAACCGCCGACGGCCACCAGCAACACGTAGCCGCTGTTCGCGTTGAGAACGTCATTGATACCGTAGGCGCTGGTGACGGTTTTGCTGTTGGTGTGATCAGTGCGCTGTTAGAAGGTAAAGCCCTACCAGAGGCCGTTATGCGCGGCAATAAAATCGGGGCACTGGCCGTACAGGCCATTGGTGATAGCGAAGGTTTACCAACCCGAGCTCAGCTCGGCGAATAACGAATAACACATCCACCTCTGGGCCCTACATCCCAAGGATGTATCTAAATCATACTGAAGGATTATAACCATGAGCAAATCAACGATTGCCCCGAAGCGCTGGTGGTACATCATGCCGGTGATTTTTATCACTTACAGCATGGCTTATCTTGATCGCGCGAACTTCAGCTTTGCCTCTGCCGCAGGAATTAACGAAGACCTTGGTATCACCAAAGGAATGGCCTCCCTGCTGGGTGCGCTGTTCTTCCTCGGCTACTTTTTCTTTCAAATACCTGGTGCAATCTATGCCGAACGACGCAGCGTGCGCAAACTGGTATTTTGGTGCTTAATTCTGTGGGGGATGTGCGCCACCTTAACCGGTCTGGTTAGTAATATTCCGGCACTGGCCGCAATTCGTTTTGCCCTCGGCGTCGTCGAGGCGGCGGTCATGCCAGCCATGCTTATCTATATCAGTAACTGGTTTACCAAAGCCGAACGTTCCAGAGCTAATACCTTCCTCATTTTAGGCAATCCGGTCACGGTTTTGTGGATGTCAGTAGTGTCTGGCTATCTAATCCATGCCTATGGCTGGCGCGAAATGTTCATATTTGAAGGATTCCCTGCGGTCATTTGGGCATTCTGCTGGTGGGTATTGGTTAAAGACAAACCAGAGCAAGTGGGCTGGTTGAGCGAATCAGAAAAAGCCGCTCTGCAGGCTAAATTGTTAGAAGAACAGCAAGGCATTAAGGCCGTACGTAACTATGGCGAAGCTTTCCGCTCGAGGAACGTCATTATCCTGTGTGCTCAATATTTTGCCTGGAGCATCGGCGTGTACGGGTTTGTTCTGTGGTTACCGTCAATTCTACGCCACGGTTCTGACATGGGAATGGTTGAAGCAGGATGGCTCTCTGCGGTGCCTTATTTAGCGGCAACGATTGCAATGATCGTGGTGTCTTGGGCATCTGACAAAATGCAAAATCGCAAACTCTTCGTATGGCCTTTACTGCTGATTGGCGCATTGGCATTTATCGGTTCTTACCTGGTAGGCGCTAACCATTTCTGGTGGTCTTATACGCTGCTGGTCATTGCCGGAGCCGCGATGTATGCGCCTTATGGCCCGTTCTTCGCCATCATTCCAGAAATGCTACCACGCAACGTTTCAGGTGGTGCAATGGCATTAATTAACAGCATGGGCGCGCTGGGCTCTTTCTTTGGCTCATGGTTCGTCGGTTATCTGAATGGCTCAACCGGATCGCCAGCCGCATCCTACGTATTCATGGCCGGTGCGTTATTGGTTGCTGTGTGGCTAACGCTCATCGTGAAACCTTCAGACGCTCAAAAAAAAGTCGCTGTTAAATCAGCTCCTGCCGTTTCTCAGGGGAAATAAATGATGAAGCAATCTGTTGTTCTGTATAAAAAAATACCTACTGACCTGCAGCTACGCCTAGAGAAGCATTTTGATGTCCGATTCTTTGATGGAATCAATAATGCCAATCGCGCGGAGGTGATCAGAGCACTAGAAAGCGCCGATGGCATGATCGGCGCCAGTGTGCCGGTACGCACGGATTTGTTAGACCATGCGCCAAAGCTAAAAGCAATTTCTACTATTTCGGTAGGTTACGATCAGTTTGACGTAGACGATCTGACACGGCGTAAAATCGTATTAATGCATACCCCTACTGTTCTGACAGAAACCACGGCAGATACGGTATTTACGCTAATTCTGATGACCGCACGCCGTGCGTTGGAAATGGCCGAAATGGTGAAAGCAGGCAAATGGACACGCAGCATCGGCGTTGATAGCTATGGCGTCGACGTTCACCATAAAACCATAGGTATTCTTGGCATGGGGCGCATCGGATCAGCGTTAGCACGCCGTGCGCACGCCGGTTTTGGCATGAACGTTCTGTACTGGAACGATCGCCCCAATACGCAAGTCGAGCAGGAATTTAACGCACGTCGCTGTGAACTGGATGAACTGCTCGCGAAATCTGATTTCGTCTGTATCACGCTGCCCTACAGCGAACAAACACACAAGCTCATCAATACAGAGCGCTTAGCGAAGATGAAACCAAGTGCCATTCTGATCAACGGTGCACGCGGTAAAATTGTCGATCAAACCGCTTTAATTAAGGCGTTGAAAAACGGCACGATTCGCGCTGCTGGCCTCGATGTATTTGAAGTAGAGCCTTTACCTGTTGATTCAGAGTTGCTGCAGTTACCTAACGTTGTTGCACTGCCTCACATTGGCTCAGCAACGGAAGAAACTCGCTATAATATGGCAGCCTGCGCAGTAGATAACTTGATAACAGCATTAACAGGGAAAGTGACGGAAAATAGCGTTAATGCCCATTTACTGACGTAATCACGCAGCGCTTTATCTGGGTGAGCCACGCCAACAGAACGTTGGCGTGGTGCTTGGGGCGGCCATGAATGGTCAACACCAAATCGTGCACAGACGTCATCTCACGAAAGCGATCTTGATAGTTCGCAGAACTTAAATCACTCGTGAAAACTGCTGCATTCTCGCTTGCTTACGTAGGTAGATATCAAAACACATACAGATATTACGGATCAGCAGGCGACCGCGAGGAGTGACTTCAATGCGGGTTGATGTAACGTCCACCAGCCCATCTTCAACCAGAGGCGCTAGCAGTTTTAAATCATCAGCGAAGTAATCAGCAAAGACGATCCCGTATTGTCTCTCTACGTGGGAATAGTCCAAACGGAAATTGCAGATAAGATTTTTAATCACATCACGGCGCAAGCAATCGTCTTCAGTCATGGAGATACCACGCCATAGCGCATGACCATGGTCTTGCACATCAGCGTAATACTCTTTTAGCACTTTGCGGTTCTGCGCATAACTATCCCCGATCATGCTTATCGCGGAAACGCCCAGCCCCAGCAGGTCGCTATCACCCTGCGTAGTGTAGCCTTGGAAATTGCGATGTAACTTGCCCTCTCGCTGCGCAATGGCTAGCTCATCGTTGGCATGAGCAAAGTGATCCATACCAATAAACTGATAACCGGAATCGGTGAGCATCGCGATAGTTTCTTGTAGGATGGATAGCTTACTGTCTGCTGACGGTAAGTCTTCATCTTTGATTTTGCGCTGGGCAGCAAACAGTTTCGGCATGTGCGCATAGTTAAATACGCTTAAGCGATCGGGGTTAAGCTCAGCCACTTTTTGTAGCGTGTAGCTAAAGCTTTCTGGCGTCTGTTTTGGTAAGCCATATATGAGGTCAATATTTGTCGATGTGAAACCAATCGCTTTAGCTCGGTTGATCAGATCGAAAATAAATTGCTCGTCCTGCTCACGGTTAACCAGCTTCTGAACTTCTTTATTGAAGTCCTGCACCCCCATACTCAGACGATTAAAACCCTCTTGGCGTAGGTGGTCGAGGACATCCAGCTCAATTTCTCGCGGATCAACCTCAATGGAAATCTCGGCATCCGGTAGAAAATCGAAAGCATCGCGCAACATGCGCATGAGGCGAGAAATCTGAGTTTTATCTAAATAGGTTGGAGTACCGCCGCCCCAATGCAGTTGAGAAACTTTACGACCAGCAAACATCGGCGCACGCTGGCTGATTTCTAATGCCAGTTTATCGAGATATTCATCTGCTTTGTGTGTTTGGCGGGTAACGATTTTATTACAGCCACAGAAGTAACACAGCTTATGGCAAAAAGGGATATGAACGTAAAGCGAGAGCGCACGTTCAGGATAACGAGCTACAGCATGAGCAAACTCAGCCTCAGTAAAGCTTTCGCTGAATTCTAATGCTGTAGGATATGAGGTATAACGCGGCCCAGAATAGTTATATTTTTGAATCAGGGCCAGATCCCAGACTATCGCCTGTTCCGACATGCTTACTCCTTCCGATGATTTCGCCTGCCAGACCGGTGACGAGGAAGTCGTGAAAACTGGCGGGTCATGGCAGCTTGCCGCCAGCGTTGTTTACGCCGCGACAGCCACCATAGTTTACCTAATAACCACAACAGATAACACGTAAGCAGTAAGGCTATTATCAGTATTAGCCACATTGGCGATTAAAATACGTCTTTCGGGTTACCGCGCTTGAGCAGTTTAACGATGTCTTCTTTCGGCTCTTCTTCATCAACTTCATCATCTTCGTCGCCAAGCTCGATGCCTAATTCTTCCATCAGCTCATCAATGCGATCCAGCATGTTGTCGACGTAGGTCTGCTCTTCTTTATTCAGCTCTTCGCCATCATCCAAGCGGATCAGAAGCGCGTCCAAACGCGGATCGTTTTCTAACTGGGTCAGCTCTTCTTCTGGTGAAAGCCGTTTTTTCACTTCGGGCTTAGGTGCTTTTGCCTTTGGCTTTTTCACTTCAGTAGCTACCAGCGGCACTGGTACTTTGCTACCAATACGCGGATCGATAGCCTTTGCAGAATCAGTGGTCTTCTTGTTTGCAGTTTCAGGATTTGCACGACCACCAGATTTATTACCGCGGTGCTTCTTCTGGCGCTTGCGCGCGCGGGCTTCCAGATCAAGCTCAACACGGGTTTTTCTTTTTTGTTTTGGCGCTGAAGTTTTAGCTTTCGGCGTTTTATTGGCAGGACTCATTAGCGTGTACTCACAGAGAGATAAATCGAGTAGAGAAATATTAGCGAGCTCAGGTTAACTCCTGAAACGCCGGTCTCCGACACCCGAAAAACAGGCGTTTAAACTGGGGGGCGGACAGTGCGCACACCCTACCAGAAAGCACGCAAAGAAAAAAGGCGACAGCCTAAACTGTCGCCTTAATTCTAGCCTTCAAATGAAGGATATTCACGCATCTCAATCCCTGAATGCACTCAACGTCCCGGTTTTTCCCTTTGCCGTTTTGCTCCTTGCACCCTCTTCCTGAGGCTCTTGTCCTTATTGCGCCAATCCTAGCGCTAAACTCTTCCTGAGTTGGTGTGATCCATTCAGATATATATCCTATATATCTTCGCTAAATCCTTTAGCGTGAATCCTTTCGCTCACTACGCACCCCTGCGCTCCCTGAGATTCGTCTTCCTGACGAAGTTTTCCGTACCGCCATCCTTTGCGTTGATAGATACTTTAAAGAAATGGCTGATCTAAACAAGGGACTACAGCCCAAGTTACAGCGTGAGCAAGATCACGTAATTTTGTAATCATATGATTCTATTAATTTAATAAATTCAGTCTCATAACTGAAAACGTCATTGCCTGAAAGATAAATAGCCAATGTCTCACAAGGCTGTAAGCCTCGAGCTTACATCAGATAAACAGCGGTTTTATGCGCTCTTTGCGGCTGTTGCAGTTATAATCCCCACCAGATACCGCCATGTTTTAATGGAGACGAACGTTTTGAACCGTAAAACTTATAATTATCATGTGACTCACTTCGTCACCAGTGCCCCTGATATTCGCGCATTACCTGCTGATATTGGCATCGAAGTAGCATTTGCTGGCCGCTCTAACGCAGGCAAATCCAGTGCTCTGAATACGCTAACTAACCAAAAAGGCTTGGCACGTACCAGTAAAACACCTGGTCGTACTCAGTTGATCAACTTGTTTGAAGTCACCGACGGTGTACGCCTCGTTGACTTACCGGGTTATGGTTATGCCGAAGTGCCGGAAGAAATGAAGCGTAAATGGCAGAAAGCGTTGGGTGAATACCTGCAAAAACGTAATTGCCTGAAGGGATTAGTGGTTTTGATGGATATCCGCCATCCGCTGAAAGATCTCGATCAGCAGATGATTCAATGGGCCGTTGACGTTAACCTGCCAGTCATGTTGCTGCTAACCAAGGCCGATAAATTGGCGTCTGGCGCACGTAAAGCCCAATTGAATATGGTGCGTGAAGCCGTACTACCATTTATGGGCGATATTCAGGTTGAAACATTCTCTTCCCTGAAAAAATTTGGGGTAGATAAATTGAGTGAAAAACTGAATACATGGTTTAGCGAGATCGAACCAGAAACGCTGTCTGAAGAAGAGGAAGAAAGCGGAGAATAACGGCTAGATTCCAGATAAATAGGGTCGCTCTGGCGGCCCTTTTTTGTTTAGACAAAAAAAACGCCCCAGTCATAAAAGACTGGGGCGGCTAATATTCAGCCAAATCCGATTACGTGAAGTAAAAGGTCTGAAAGATAGAACATCTTACCTCTGTACCCTACGTCTGTAACTCTACAACATTTTCAGGCAGGGTAAAACCTTTTTTGTAGCTTACTTACACAAATGCGTTCAATTTAGCGGCATATTCTTGGTTTTAAGCGCTGTTTTATGTAGTTAAATTACATAAATAGCTTAATTAACCATCATCTAGTGAGCTTGATCCCAATTTTCCCCCGTACCGACATCCACTTTCAGCGGAACCGCCAATTCTAGGCTTTGCTCCATCAATTCGCGGACTTTTTCTACGGTTTGCTCAATCACGGATTCATGCACTTCAAACACCAATTCATCGTGCACCTGCATAATCATGCGGACCAATGGCTCTTTTTGCTGCAGCAGCCATGCATCAACAGAAATCATGGCGCGCTTGATGATATCGGCCGCAGTTCCCTGCATAGGAGCATTGATTGCTGCCCGCTCAGCTCCCTTACGGCGCATACCGTTGCGAGAATGGATCTCTGGTAGATAGAGACGGCGACCGTCTAGCGTCTCAACATAGCCCTGCTCAGCGGCCTGCTGACGGGTACGCTCCATATACTCAAGCACACCAGGGTAGCGTTCAAAATAGAGATCCATATAGCGCTGTGCTTCACCACGTGCAATATTCAACTGGCGAGCTAAACCAAATGCGCTCATGCCGTAAATTAGACCAAAGTTGATAGCTTTTGCGCTACGGCGCTGTTCACTCGTCACATCTTCTAATTTCAGCCCAAACACCTCTGCCGCCGTTGCGCGGTGAATATCTTTACCAGCAGCAAACGCAGTCAGTAAACCTTTATCACCAGACAAATGAGCCATGATGCGGAGTTCAATCTGTGAATAGTCGGCGGCGACAATCTTATAGCCTTGCGGTGCAATAAAGGCCTGACGGATCCTTCGACCTTCGTCGTTACGCACAGGGATATTTTGCAGGTTTGGATCGCTAGATGAGAGGCGTCCTGTCGCAGTAACCGCCTGATGATAGGAGGTATGCACACGCCCAGTAGCAGGGTTAATCATCTGCGGAAGTTTATCGGTATAGGTGCTCTTTAGCTTCGCTAAACCACGATGTTCCAAAATGATGGTTGGCAGTTCAAAACCTTGTTCCGACAGCTCAGCTAACACTTCTTCGTTGGTCGAGGGTGCGCCGCCCGGTGTTTTCTTCACAACTGGCAGTTTCTGTTTTTCAAACAGAATAGCTTGTAGCTGTTTTGGAGAAGAGAGATTAAACGGCTCACCCGCGGCTTCATGCGCCTTTTTCTCAAGCTCATCTAAACGAATAGCTAACTCTTGCGAGTGCTTACCCAGAATATTGCTATCGATCAGCACCCCAGTACGTTCCATACGGGAAAGCACAGGAACCAACGGCATATCAATATCGGTGAAGACTTTCTTCAGACCGGCTTCTTTTTCCAACTGTGGCCAAAGTTTGAGATGCAGCTGCAATGTAACATCGGCATCTTCGGCTGCGTAAGGTGCGGCCTGTTCCAAAGCGATTTGATTAAACGTGAGCTGAGATTTCCCCTTACCCGCAATTTCTTCAAATGTGATCGTTTTATGATTCAGATGACGCTCAGCTAAGCTATCCATATCATGGCGGCCAGCGACGCTATCGAGATCGTAAGATTCAAGCATAGTGTCAAAGGCAATCCCCTGAAGCTCAATACCATAGCGAGCCATCACTCCCTGATCGTACTTGAGGTTCTGCCCCACCTTCAGCAAGTTAGCATCTTCCAGCACGGGTTTTAGCTTAGCTAATACATCGTCACGATCCAGTTGATCGGGTGCATCCAGATAATCATGACCAACTGGAATATATGCCGCTACGCCTGGCGCAGTGGCAAATGACAGACCAACCAGATTGGTAGTCAATACATCCAGAGAGTCTGTCTCTGTATCGAAGGCAAAAATCTTGGCCGCTTTCAAACTGGCGATGAGGCTATCAAGCGCTGCATCATCCAGAACAGTGAGGTAGTTTTCTTGCGACAGAATCGCCGTAGTTTCTTCAACGACGGCAACCGCGGTTTCAGTATCATCTTTTGCCGATTTTCGCGCCGCCGGCGCTTTTTTCTCACCGCTTAACCAAGAGCCGGTTTCAGCATCTTCGAGCCAACGTTTAAATTCATACCGACTAAACAACTCATGCAGCTGAGCTGTATCCATGGGTTTAAGCTTGAGATCATCACAGGTAACGTCTAGCTCAACGTCGGTTTTAATCGTCGCCAACAGATATGAGAGATCGGCCTGATCTTTATTCAATTCAAGTTTGGCACCCATGGTTTTAGCACCACGGAAACTCAGCGTCGCGACTTTATCCAGATCGCTGTAGATCTGTTTTAGGCTACCAATTCCCTGCAACAATGCCTGAGCCGTTTTTTCACCGACTCCAGGTACACCTGGAATGTTATCCGAGGAGTCGCCCATCAGCGCGAGGAAATCAATGATCAACTCTGGCGGTACGCCATATTTATCACATACTTCCTGAGGCCCCAGAATCGTATTATTCATGGTATTGATCAGCGTAATATTCGGCGTAACCAACTGAGCCATATCTTTATCGCCGGTACTGATCAGTACATGGCGACCTGCTTTTTCAGCAGCCTGCGCCAGCGTTCCGATGACGTCATCGGCTTCAACGCCCGATACAGCCAGCAGCGGCAATCCCACCGCTTGTACCATCTTATGTAGCGGTTCTATTTGCTCGCGTAAATCGTCCGGCATTGGCGGGCGATGAGACTTATATTCAGCAAACAGCTCATCACGGAAAGTCTTTCCTTTGGCGTCAAATACCACGGCTACGTGGCTAGGTTGATATTGCAGCATCAGGCTGCGCAGCATGTTCAACACGCCATACATTGCCCCTGTAGGCTCACCCGCACGATTAGTTAGTGGAGGAAAAGCGTGGTATGCGCGATACAGGTATGAAGATCCATCAACTAGGATCAGAGGGTTTTCAGGTATTTCGGCCATAGTATGTCTTTATCGTGATGGTGGACTTAGAGGTAAGGATGCCATACCTCGAGACAAGAGACGAATTTTAGCGGGAGATTTGATGAGGAATGCGATCAAGTATTCAGATCTTGTTGATCAAATTGTGGATAAGTTTGTGAACAAAAGATCATAAATTTAATAACACGGGTTCTCACTGAGAACTTAGTAGTAATTTTATTAGTAATTTAAATGAGTTATATACAAAAACACATATGTGTGTATAAAAGCATCAAGCAACTAATGATGTGGATAATATTTCAATCACTTACCAAAAATTTTGTATACCTGCATGCAACCTCATACAGATTAGCCTAAATTATCAACAACGCCACTGCTTTGCAGCTTATCTGTCATATATTTTTAGAATTGCTGTCGTTCAATGACCCTTCTGATAAAATCGTACTTTAACAACTCGATTGCGATTGCGCGAACAAGCTAATGCCTACGTTAATTACCTTGGTTCTATCTCCTATCATATTTGTGTTATCCACGGTGTTAACGGTAATGGTAACGATTTTATGTTCTGTGCCGATTACGCTTGCCGGGGTCCTTAAGCTACTGCTCCCCATCCCTATCGTTTGGCGCTATATCGCAAGCTTCGCCGACTTCATGATGTGGTGCTGGTGTGAGGGGTTATCCATTCTGATGAAGCTTAATTACGGCCTGAATTGGGAAGTTTACGGCCTAGAAGACCTAAGCAAAGAGAACTGGTATTTAGTTATCAGTAACCACAAAAGCTGGACAGATATCGTCGTTCTTTGCGTTTTGTTACGCAATCATATTCCAATGAATAAGTATTTTCTAAAGCAACAACTCGCTTGGATTCCGTTCGTTGGCTTGGCATGTTGGGCATTAGATATGCCATTTATGAAACGCTATTCTCGAAGTCATTTGCTAAAGCACCCTGAACTGCGCGGGAAAGATATTGAAGCCACTCGCCGTTCCTGTGAGAAATTCCGCATACGCCCTACGACCATTGTTAACTTCGTTGAAGGTACTCGGAGCACTAAAGAAAAACGCATAAAATCACACTCTCCTTATCGCAACTTACTTCCTCCCAAAGCCGCTGGAATTGCATTCACTTTGAACGCATTAGGCCAGCAATTTGATCGTGTATTAAATGTCACGCTACTGTACCCAGACAATAACCGTAGTCCTTTTCTCGATTTACTTTGTGGAAGAATGAAACGAATTGTTGTACATGTGGAAACCCTATCAGTGAGCTCCGAAATGCATGGAGACTACTTTAACGATAAGGTTTTCAAAAGAAAGTTCCAGCTATGGCTGAACAATCTGTGGCAGCAAAAAGATCAGCTTATCGATCATTTGAAAAAAGTTTATGCCTCGCCGAGTAAATAAAAAACCGGGCTTTAGCCCGGTTTTTTATGAGACGGAAATGGATTATTTCTGTTTCAGCAGGAAGTTGACTACGTTAGAGAACTGCTGAACGTAGGAGTCCATTGAGCTGGTATCCAAACCATCATTTTTGACCATATATTTGCCGTTAACGAAGATTGCAGGAACACCACGCAATTGAAGATCTTCAGCAGCTTTCTCTTGCTGAACAACCAGAGATTTCACGACAAAGCTGTTCAAGGCACCATCATAGTCTGCTGCACTGACACCCGCTTTAATAAAGACGTTGCGGATATCTTCTGGGCTCTGAACGCTCTGAGTTTTCTGCACGGCCTCAAACATTGGCTGAGTAATTTTATCCTCAACACCTAACGCCATCGCAACAGCCCAAGCCTGAGTCAGTTGTTTACCCAACGGCCCCAAGAACTCAACATGGTATTTGGTCATCTTGACGCCTTCAGGCAGACCTTTACGCACTGCATCAGAAACGTGGTAAACCTCTTCGAACTCATAGCAGTGTGGGCAGTAGAAAGAGAAAAACTCTAATACCTGTGGTTCTCCAGTTATGCTTTTATCAAGCTTAACGTACTGATCGCCTTCAGAGAATTGAGCCGCAGAGGCACCAAATGCCATTGCGATCCCAACTAACGCCAACAAAATCTTTTTCATGCGAACTTCTCCATCGTCTTAAGTTTTTGATTTAATACATCGGCATTAGCTGCAACGGTGGTGCTCGTAACAGCTTAACCTGCTCCATGAAGGCTGATGTTTGCCTCAACCAGAAACTTTCATCAACCATCCACGGAAAACTCTTTGGAAAGGCAGGGTCTTGCCAGCGACGAGCAACCCATGCCAAATAATGCACCATACGCATCGCGCGTAACGGCTCAATAAGCTTTAACTGTTGAGTATCGAAATCAGCAAATTCTCCATATGCCTCAAGCAAAATATCCAACTGGATCAGCTGTTCTTGGCGCTCACCGTGCAACAACATCCAAAGATCCTGAACAACCGGACCGTTGCGCGCATCATCTAGATCGACAAATAATGGGCCATCACGCCATAGGATATTCCCTGGATGACAGTCACCATGCAAGCGTACGGGGGCCCAATCCGTCGTCCAATATTGCTCAACCTCAACAATCAACGAGTTTAACGCAGCCAGAAAGGCTGGCTTGAGTTTCGCTGGCAATAATGGTGTTCTTTCTAAAACGTCTCTTGGCTGATAAAGATATTCATCCAAGCCAATCGTTGGGCGCTCAGAAAAGAGCTGTTGTTTACCCACTTGGTGGATTCGAGCCATATAGCGCCCGACCCATTCAAGTTGATCGTCGTTGTCTATTTCATATTGCCGCCCCCCAACACTGGGAAACAGAGTAAACGCATATCCAGCAAAGTGATGAAGAGTTTGTCCATGCAGAGATAGGGGGGCCACAACAGGAATTTCAGCGTTGGCCAATTCGCGAGCAAAAACATGCTCTTCATCAATTTGGCCATCAGACCATCTCTCCGGACGATAAAATTTCACAACATAACGTTGTCGATCTTCGTCCATTAACTGAAAGACGCGGTTCTCATAGCTGTTAAGCTCTGTTAAACCTGAATCAATGCGAATTCCTGTACTCTCGATAGCATCAAGAATGAGATCGGGAGTAAGTGTTTGAAAACTGAAAGCTGGATTAGTCATAGTCAGGCCAAGACTCACGCAATAAACCGAGATAATAGCACTATCAAATCGACCTATTGCGCTGTTTGTGCACTATCGTGTCTGAAATTAATCCTTAATTACGCCTCTAGCGCGCAGGATGGCGGTTTTGAAGTCTTCTTCATAGTCTTTCTTCAAACCGGGAATAGCCTCTGTACTTGAGCTATTACGCATCTTAAGGTGATAAATAAGGATATCGTCGGTCAGCTCACCTAAATTACCTTTAAATCCGGCCTCATCGGCCAACTTCTGCAAAAACTGCACCAAATTCAAATCAGGCTCTTGCTGCCAAGCTGGATGGATTAATTCAATTAGTTCATTAACGCGATGGCATTTCATTTTATTTCTCCCTGATGCTTAATGGGCTGACAAATTATCAGGCTTAATTTACCAAAGATAGTCCTAGCTCGTATAACATTCACTTTTTACAAACTATTACACGCATGGGAAAGTGCTGCATCCCCGCGTTACAATACAGTATATAAGTAACAAAAGGAGGCCCACATGCATGATATTGAAGGCGTAATACTGGCAGGAGGAAGAGCCTCTCGAATGGGTGGAGATGATAAAGGGCTAGTCATGCTTAACGGGAAGCCCCTTTATCAATATGTCTTAGAAACACTTAAGCCCCAAGTCAAAACACTCTCAATCAGCGCAAATCGTAATTTACCCATCTATAAGCAATCGGGGCTAAAGGTTTTCACTGATACGCTCAGAGACTATCCTGGCCCGTTAGCAGGGATGCTAAGTGGTTTGCAGCAAAGCAAGCATGAATGGGTTATGTTTGCGCCCTGTGATGTCCCCTTTATCCCATCAGATATAGTGCAATATCTTTGGATGCAAAGAGATGGTCATAAGGCCGCATATATACATGATGGCAATAGAGCTCATCCAACTATCGCATTATTAAGTCGCGAACTCATTTCACCATTGATGAAATATCTTGAGCAAGGTGAACGCAAATTAATGATATTTTTAGAACAATGTAATGCACAGCAGGTTACCTACCTTGCTCGAGATTGCTTTATTAATTTTAATACTCATGAAGAATGTCAGCGTTGTGAGCAGAAGCTAAAGGAACAAGAATGAAAACTCAAATACCTTTACTTGGAATCGCTGCCTATAGCGGAACAGGAAAGACCACGCTTTTAAAGAAGTTGATACCACAGCTGAATGCTAAAGGGATCAGGATAGCGCTAATTAAGCATACCCACCATGATATGGATGTGGATACACCAGGAAAAGACAGTTACGAATTGCGTAAGGCCGGAGCAAAACAAACGTTAGTGGCAAGCGATAAGCGTTGGGCGCTAATGACTGAAACGCCTGAGCAAAAGCCTCTAGACCTGCAATTTCTTGCATCAAAGATCGATCCTGAGCGCTGTGATTTAATTTTAGTTGAGGGCTTCAAGCATGAAGCAATCTCTAAGATTGCACTCTACCGTGCATCAGTAGGAAAGCCATTTACAGGCATCATTGATAAGCATGTGCTGGTGTTAGCAAGTGATGGGCATGTTGATTGTGATATTCCGCAATTAGATATTAATAAGACCGAGAAAATTGCAGATTTTATCGAACAGTGGCTAAAACAACTGAAGCCATGAAGAAGAAAAATTCGCCGCGTCAGCGGCGATTCTTTTTAGATTTTCTTGTTTCCAATAACAAAAAAGCCCCATGCTTTCGCATGAGGCTTTTCCGTTTATTTGATGCCTGGCAGTTCCCTACTCTCGCATGGGGAGACCCCACACTACCATCGGCGCTACGGCGTTTCACTTCTGAGTTCGGCATGGGGTCAGGTGGGACC